>ENA-UEYI01000213-UEYI01000213.1-human-gut-metagenome-genome-assembly--contig:-NODE-213-length-59754-cov-6.392329_pt1 | contig 59754 bp, 66 predicted proteins | sample MGYA00242900_ERZ507916 | MGnify/ENA primary metagenome ERZ507916 (study PRJEB26167, sample SAMN06115521) | human gut metagenome | host: Homo sapiens | place: China:Chongqing | collected 2015-09-02...
TTATGACACGTGGATGTGGAAATGTAACGACTTCTAATGTGAATGCTGTTTCTGCAGATTCGGATTCTGTGTGTATGGACTGGGCGAACCGCCGTTTTTATTGAAACTCAAAGAACCCGCCGCGGTGTCGGTATTCTTAAGATACCAGAAGTAGTAGCCGAGTTCCCATCTTGCGTACACGGTGATATTTTCGCCGAGTTCGCCTCTTCTGAATTTGCCGTCTTCGTCGGTGAACTTATCGGCGTTCTCGTCGGTGCCGTAGTACCAGCCGCGGAAATAATAGCCGTAGCGCGCAGACGCGGGCAGTTGCCCGTACTCTTCGTAATCGAAACTCATCGTGAGTTTGTGGACCTTGTTGCCGTCCTTATCGGTTATCTCGCCGTATTCGTCGATCATCGTGACCGTATAAACGTCGGGTTCCATAATCGCGCTGGCGGTAAACTTTCCGTCCTTCACCATATCGGGATCGAGGATCGTTTCGGAACTGACCGCGATATAATGTTTGCCGTATTCGCTCTCGGAATACAGATACTCCCAGCCTATGATCGTGTAATGATCGGGTTTAATATCCGAGGGACACGGAATCGGCTCGTAAGTCTTGCACTTGACCGCTCTTAAAATGCTCTCGTCGTGCGAAGAAACGAACGTCACGTCGACGAACGCCTTTCTGTAGATATTCATTCTGTATGTTTCGCCGACTTCGCCCGTGGTCGAAACTGTGTATATAAACACTCTGTTGAACCCGTAATCGAGGTTTTCGGCGGTTTTGCTCACGATTTCATTGTCGTCGCGGTCAATAAGTTTCCACGTCCAGCCGTCCTTTATATGTACTTTGTCGGTAAAGTCGAACTCGGTCACGTCGGGATCGACGTAAATATCGACGGTTTCGTCGTCGGGATCGAAGTCGGTCGAACCGTCGATTCCGGTTATCGGCAGTTCGATCGCCACGTCCCACTTCGCGTACAGCGTGAAACTCTTTCTCACAAGCGCGTTCTTGTCGTAGCGCCCTTTAAGTTCGGGAGTCGTGTACCAACCCGCGAACCAGTAGCCGTCTTTGGTCGGCGCTTCGGGCATCGTGAGTTTTTCGCCGAAAGTCGCGGCTACGTCGCCGATCGCGTTGCCGCCGTTCGTGACGAACTTGACGGTATACGAGCGGGATTTGAATACCGATTCTTTTATAAAAGTCGTGCCTTCCGCAGTAATCTTACCGTCCTTTATCGTGGCGGTAGCGGAGTCGTTTTCGTGCGACATGGTTATGGTTTCGCCGCTTATCGAGTAAGTGCCGCTGTCACCGCCGTAAATTTCGAACGTTCCGTCGGCTTTAAGAGTGATACAGTATCTCTCGTCCACAAAATCGCCGTTGTCGTCCACGGCGTAGTACGCGCCGGTATGATCGACGACTTCGGGCGTTTCGACCGTCGTACCGCCGTTATTGCCGCCGTCGCCCGTGCCGCCGTTACCGCCGTTATTGCCGCCGTCGGGCGTTTCGACCTCGCCGCAGGCAAACGCCGCAAACGCCGTAACCAGCGCAAGCAAAATCGCGAGCATTTTCTTGGTTTTCACTTTCATTGCGTATTCTCCTTTTGAATGTTATTCCGATAAACTATTATAGTGAACGAAGCGTATATAAAGCGTGAATATCGGGGCTTTATTCAAAAATAAACCCACGTAATTTTATGCTGATCGCGATAAAAATGCTATAAGAAAACGCCCGAAGCGTTTCGTTGCCTCGGGCGCAGTCCTTTAATTATAAAATCTTAATGTTTGCTGTACTTGTTTTTGAGTGCGGCGAGCATATCGTCGAGCGATTTTTCTTCTTTTCTCGGGCGGTCGCCGCGGTTGCCGTAATTGCGGTTATCGCGGTTGTTGCCGTTACCGCCGCGGTTATAGTTACGATTATCGCGATTGCCGTTGCCGCCGCGATTGCCGCTACTGCGGTTATCCGCTTTCTCCCTCGAAGCGCCGCCCGCGGGCTTTTGCGACACGAAGCCGCTCGCTTGCTTTATTGAGAGGTTGATACGCTGTTTTACGGGGTCGACGGCGATGACCTTGACTTTCACGACCTGACCGACGGAAAGCGCTTCGCTGGGGTGCTTGATAAAGCGGTCGGAGATCTCGGAAACGTGGACGAGTCCGTCGTGGTGTACGCCGATATCGACGAACGCGCCGAAGTCGATTACGTTTCTCACCGTGCCGGTCAGTTCCATGCCCTCTTTAAGGTCCTTAAGATCCATCAGGTCTGCGCGGAGTACGGGCGCGGGAAGATCCGAACGGATATCTCTGCCGGGCTTTAAGATTTCTTCCACTATGTCGTGGAGCGTAAGCGCGCCCACGCCGATCTCTTCGGCTACTTTGTCTTCGCCGTCGGCGGCTACTTTCGCCTTGAGATCGCCGAGGTTGCCGTTCTTTACGTCCTCGTCGGTATAGCCGTACTTTTTAAGCAGTTTTTCGGCGGCTTCGTAACTTTCGGGGTGCACGCCGGTATTGTCGAGAACGCTGTCGCCGTCCTGAATACGCAGGAAGCCCGCGCACTGCTCGAACGCTTTCGGTCCGAGTTTGTTTACGTCAAGAAGCTGGCGGCGGGTCTTGAAAGGCGATTTCGCGCGGTAGTCGACTATGTTCTTCGCGATCGAAGTATTAAGTCCCGCGACGTAAGCGAGCAAGCTGTAAGACGCGGTGTTAAGATCCACGCCCACGCTGTTCACGCAGTCCTCTACTACGCCCTCGAGCACTTCGGTAAGGCGCTTTTGCGGCATATCGTGCTGATACTGACCTACGCCGATGGACTTGACGTCGATCTTGATAAGTTCGGCGAGCGGGTCCATAAGACGGCGGGCGATAGACACCGCGCTGCGGACGGTAACGTCCTCGTTCGGGAATTCCTCGGTGCCGAGTTTGCTGGCGGAATAAACCGAAGCGCCCGCTTCGTTCACCACCATGTACTGCACTTTACGCGGGCAGTCCTTGATAAGGTCGGCTACGAAAATCTCGGATTCTTTGGAAGCCGTGCCGTTGCCGATAGAAATAACGTCGGCGTTATATTTTTTGATAAGCCCGAGCATAACGCGCTTTGCGTCCTCGGTTTTGTTTTGCGGCGGCGTGGGGAAAATGACCGTGTGGTCGAGCATATTGCCGTTCTGATCGATGACGGCGATCTTGCAGCCCGTGCGGTACGCGGGGTCGAGTCCGATAATGACTTTCCCTTTGAGCGGCGGCTGCATGAGAAGCGGTTTAAGATTGACTTCGAACATTTTGATAGCCTGCTCGTTGGCTTTGTCGGTGAGTTCGTTTCTCACTTCGCGCTCGATCGACGGGAAAATAAGGCGGTCGTAACTGTCCTCGATCGCTTCGCTCATTTCCTTGTCGAACGCGCTCGGCTTCATGAACTTCGCCTTGATCTTGCCGATCGCCGCTTCGTTGTCGCAAGTAACCGAAACCTTAAGGCACTCGTCGTTCTCGCCGCGGTTGAGCGCGAGGATGCGGTGCGACGGAAGCGTCTTGATCTTCTCGGAAAACTCCTTGTACATTTCGTACACGCCGAGTTTTTCTTTGTCCTCCTGCTTGTCGTTGAACGCGGAGGAAATCGTGCCCTCTTCGAGTACGAATTCGCGCAGCGCCTTTCTCGTTTCGGCGTCATCGGAAACGCGCTCGGCGATAATGTCTTTCGCGCCCGCGATCGCGTCCTCCGGAGTGGCTACGCCCTTTTCTTCGTTGACGTACTCGGCGGCAAGCGCGAGAATATCGCACTCCTTTTGTTCCTGCGCGAAAATAATATCGGCAAGCGGCTCGAGTCCGCGTTCGACAGCGACCGAAGCGCGAGTCTTTTTCTTCTGTTTGTACGGGCGGTAGATATCCTCTACTTCGGTAAGCGTCACCGCTTTATCGAGCGCGGCGGCGAGTTCGTCCGTCCACTTGCCCTGACCCTCGATGGAAGCGCGGACTTCTTCCTTGCGCTTGTCGAGGTTTTTGAGATAAGTCAGTCTGTCTGAAAAATCGCGGAGAAGTTCGTCGCTCTGACCGCCGTGCATTTCCTTGCGGTAACGCGCGATAAACGGGATCGTGTTGCCCTCTTCGATAAGGTCGACGATGTTCGAGGCATAAGCCGGGCTGAGTTTGAATTCTTCGCTGAGTTTTGCTTTGATGTCCATTTAAGTATTCCTTTCGGGTTATTGTCGCGGCGTGAGTTTTTTAGCCCGCGACCGTTCTATTGTACCTTATTTCGAAAAGAAAAGCAAACGTTTTTCGCGCATTAGTCATAATCTCGCGGACGCCGTAATAGATTGTTATACGGAGGTGCGCAAATGGAAATCGCAACGCCCGAAATCAATCATTCGCTTACGCTCGAAAATCGCGTTAAATGTGCGATGACCGGCATAAAAGAAGTTCTTTCCTACTCGCCCGCGGAGATCGCGCTCGACTCGTCGAAGGGGCGGGTCACGATAACCGGCTCGGATCTTAAAATAACCAAGTACAACGAGTCGGACGGGGCGCTGTCGCTGACCGGGAAAGTCAATGCTATCCGCTACGATGAGAAAAAACCGCCGCTTCTTCGGCGCATTTTCAAGTGAGCGAAGTCGGCGTATTCTGCCTTTGCGTAGCGGCGGGGCTGACGGCAAGACTGTGCTTTCTGCCCGCCGGGATCGTTGCCAAACGCGGCGGCGCGCTCGCGGTGTTTCTCACCGACTTTCTGTGCGCTTTCCTCGGCGGCGTGCCGTTCGCGCTCGTTCTCGGGCGGTTCAATTACGGCATAGCGGCGGCGTACACCATCCTCGGCTTCGACGCGGGACTGCTTTTCCCGTCGCTTTTGGGACTTATCCCCGCGGCACGGCGGAAAAGCAAAAATAAAACGGGAAAATCAGAAAAAACCGTGGAAAAACGTTTGTAATTTCCGCGGGTTTTGGCGTATAATACTGCTTGAAAGCAAGCGGCGGATTTGCCGTCAAAAGGAGCCTTGGCAGTATGAAAACGGGAGTAATTTCAGAAGATTTTCAACGTGCGTTCGGCGACGACGGGCGTTTCGGCAACGCCGTGGTTTTCGACGGTATCAAAGCGATCGGCTACGACGGCGTGGACTATACGATAGGCTATACCGGACACCGCGCCGACCCGATTTTTTCCGAGCCGCGCGAAGTCTGGGTAAAGAAATTCGGCGAGGTCGCGGCGGCGCTTCGCTCGAGCGGACTGGTTGCTTTCCAGACCCACGCAACCTTCCCTACCGATAATTTCGCCCCGGGCGTGTTCGATAATAAGAATCTCGATATGTTCCGCAAAGAAATCGAAGTCACGGCTATGCTCGGCGCGCCGTATATCGTAATTCACCCCATCAATATCGCCGTAAATCACGCCCGCAAGGACGAGGACTTCGCCGCGAATATGCGCGCGTTCGAAATGCTCGACCCGGTGCTGTCCGAGTTCGGCGTGAAACTGGGCGTGGAAAATATGTTCACGTGGGATAGCATGCGCCACCGTAACTGCGCGACGGGCTGTTCAACTCCCGAGGACATGATAGCCTATATCGACGGCGCGAAATCTAACAACTTCGTCGGGTGTCTGGACACCGGACATATGTTCATCAACTCCGTCGACCCCGCCGAAGCCGTGAGAAAACTCGGCAGCCGACTGAAACTTCTGCACGTACACGACAACGACGGCGCTCACGATCTGCACGCCGCTCCCGCCACCGGCAAAATCAACTGGGTCGACTTTGCCCGTGCGCTCGGAGAAGTAGGCTACGACGGCGCGATGTGCCTTGAAACCTCGTTCAAGCCCGCGGGCAAGATCGCGCCGGAACTTATGTGGGATTACGCCCGCTACGCGTTCGTCATCGCCCGCCGCCTTGCCGATATAGCCGAAGCCACGCCGAAAAAAGCCTGACTCTTTCTTAACCGTAATAATAACTTCAAAAATAAACATGCCGACGGACGCTTCCGCATACCGGAAACGCCCGTCGGCTGTTTTATATGACTCTCTGTCAATCTTAAATGGGTTTCGGGTTTAATACCGAAGTTCTACTCTTCCTCGAAAAAATCCTTTCCGAGTCCGCATACCGGGCATAAGAAATCATCGGGAACGTCCTCCCATTTCGTGCCGGGTGCAATGCCGTTATCGGGATCGCCGAGCGCTTCGTCGTAAACATATCCGCACGGGCATACGTATTTCATAATTGTTTTCTCCTTATTTATTCATCATTATTCGCGAAATCGCGTCGATTATTTTGTCGTGACAGCCGCCGCATCCGGTCGTGCAATGCGTTATTTTTTGTACGTCCTCAAACGCTTTTTCCACATCGTCGAACGTTTTTTTGCCGTAAAGCGCGCTCTCTACGTCGGCATACGTCACTTGCTTACAATTGCAGATAACGTAGTTTTCCATAAGTATTACTTGAAATATCTGTCGAGTAAGCCCTTGAAGCCCGCGCCGTGACGCGCTTCGTCCTTCGCCATCTCGTGAACGGTGTCGTGGATAGCGTCGTAACCGAGTTGTTTAGCGCGGACCGCGAGGTCGAGTTTACCCTTGCAAGCGCCGCCCTCTGCCATGTAGCGGAGTTCGAGGTTCTTTTTCGTGGAATCGGTGACGACTTCGCCGAGAAGTTCGGCAAACTTAGCCGCGTGTTCCGCTTCCTCGAACGCGTAGCGCTTGTACGCTTCGGCGATCTCGGGATAACCCTCGCGCTCGGCGACTCTCGCCATGGCAAGGTACATACCGACTTCGGTGCACTCGCCCGTGAAGTTCTCTCTCAGTCCCTGCATGACTTCCGCGTCCTCGACCTTGCCGTCGCCGACGTGGTGTTCGCAAGCCCAACTCGTCTTGTTTTCGTCGATCGCCTCGAACTTAGTAGCGCCGCACTGCGGGCAACGGGTAACGCCGTCCTCTACTACGCAACCGCAAACCAAACATCTTTTCATAACTTAAATCCTCCGTGATTTGTATTTTTATTTACGAAACGCCCTATTATTTCGGCGTTATTCGTCGTTTTCGTGCGCCGAACCCGCGCAATCGGGACAAAGTCCGTACAGTATCGATTTTTCACGCTCGACCTCGTAGCCGAGTTTTTCCACCGTTTCGGTGAGTGGCGAGCCGATGAATAAGTCGCTTATTCGTCCGCAACCGCGACACACGAAGTGCGCGTGGTCGGATACGTCCGCGTCGTAGTGAATACTGCCAAGCGAGGTTTCCAAGGTCACTACCTTGCCCTCTTCCACGAGCGAGCGAAGGTTTCTGTAAACCGTCGCCACGCCCAGGCCGGGGAGTTTGTCCTTGACCATCGCGAGTATGGTTTCTACGTCCGGGTGCGCCGTCGTGCCTTTCAGCGTTTCGTAAATAACTTCGCGCTGAACCGACCCTCGCCGTCTGCCGTTTGCTTGTTCGTTGTTCGTCGTCATTTTTTTAGCGTTCGATACCGTTTTTGAGTTTCGATAATTTATCGTTAAGTAATAACGATTATCATTATCACTTATATAATACAACGGATTTTATTTTTTGTCAAGAGTTTTTCGGAAGTTTTTTAAAATTTTTTTTTGGGGGGGGATTTTTATTTTTTATAATGATAGTTAATTCTCTTAATATAGTCCAAACAAAAACGCCTTTCAATTCGGTCAATTACTTCTCTTCCGTCGCGGGTACTTCCGTGAAAAAAGGTCATTGCCCTACTCTTTGTGGCAATGACCTTTTGCTTTAAGATTTTATATTCTATTTTCGCGTTATCAGGCTCCGTAATTCATGGTAACGGTCGTAGTTCCGTACCAAGTGCCGGTGCCGTCGGTGAAATAGTACTTACCGATCGCGTTCCACTCTGTCTCCGTACCGCTAAATTCGATCGTAAGTTCGGTGCCGTTGCCGAGGAAGAACGCGTTTTGAGCCAGACTGTAAAGCGGCGCGCCGTGTACTTTAAGTTGTTCGGATGCGATCGCTTGCTTATCGATTATAATCTTGGTAACGTCCGTTCTGCCGTAGAAAGCGAATTCGCCGACTCTGTACGACTGACCGTTCACTTTCTCGGGCAAAGTGACTTCGCTGCTCTCGCCGTCGTAAGCGATAAGGAAGTACAAATCGGTATCGACGAAAGAACCCGACGATTCCACCGCGAGCGTGCGCTTCATAAACACGACGCCGTCTTTGATCGTGAGAATACTCTCGCCGCCCGGCGCGATCACGTTGAACGCATTCGCCGCGATTCCGCCGTTATTGTTATAATCTCCCGTAATATTCAAGTGAGCGCTTGCGTTGACTACTTCGTAAAGTTTGCGGCAATCGTCAAACGCCAAGCCGCCGATATAAGTAACGCTGCTGCCGACTTTGACGCGATACAAGGACAAGCATCTTGCAAAAGCGGACGCGCCGATATACTCGACCGCGTCGGGGATATCGATCGAAGAGAGTTTGTCGCAATCGCTGAAGGCGTAATTTGCGATCTGTTTTACGCTGCTTTGCAAAATGCAATTTCTCTGATTATCCGCCTTTACGAGAATAACGTAAGGATTGTCGGCGTTTCCGAGATAATAGCAACCGCCGATTTTCGTATAGCCGTCGAAAGCGTCGCCGAAAGTTTCCGTGCTGACATTCGCCATAATATCGCCGACCGACACTTCTCTCAGCGTGGGAGCGTCGAACGCGCGAACGCCGATCGTCGGTTTTTTCAACGATTGTATAACGAGGTGGGTAATTTTGGTTTCGGCGAACGCGTAGTTGCCAATCCCGAGCACGTTGCCGGGTATCGTGACGGAAGTAAGTCCGCTTTTCGAGAACGCTTCATTGCCGATATATTGAAGCGTTTCGGGAAGCGTTACTTCCTTTATGTTGATATAACTGTCGAAAACTCCGTCGCGATATGCGTTACGCCGGCGGGAATTTCTACCGAACCGGGCGATTTATCGGGATCGACGGAGTAAGCCACGAGGTAAACGCTCGCATCGTCGGATCCATCATCGCCCGGCACCGCCAGCGTTACGCAACTGTTCTCGTAATGCCGAAGCGCGCTGGTCGCGGTTCCGTCCGGGTCGTTCGTTATAATTAGCGCGTAATAGAACTGCTTGTCGGAATTGTTCGGCTTTACGATCGTCGTATTCGACGAATGATTGATAACTTCGACGAGGTTATAGCACCCCTTAAAAGCGTCGTCGGTAAGATATTTCATACTTCTGCCGATCGTTACGGTAAGAAGTTTCGAACAGTTTCCGAACGCATAACCGGAAAGAGATACCGTGTTATCGGGGATCATCACGCCGGTAAGCCCCGTTCTCTCGAACGCGTTGCTGTTGATATAACGCACCTTACCGAGCGCGACGTTTTGGATTTCCTCGCGGTTATAGAACGCATAATCGTCTATGCCGTATACGTCGGTAGGTATGGTCACGCTATTTTTGTTTTTCGCAAAAGCGGGAAGATATTTAATTATCCACTTGTTATTATTGCTGCCGGCGACACGATAGATATAACAACCTTCTTGCGTAATCTTGCTTGCGTCCGTGGTATTGTAGTAAACGTCCATCTCATCGCCGACGCTGTATCTCCGCAGCCCGCCGAGTCTATAACTTTTACCGTTCATCTCTGTTTTCAGCGTAGGCGAGAGAATACGCAATTCTCTGATCGTATAGCAGTACGCGAAAGTAGAGTCGTCGGTGACGTCTTTATACGCGTTGTTTGCCTTGTAGAACGAGATTTCGCCGTCGATATCGGTAACGTTCTCGCCGATCGTGACCTTTACGAGGTTGGTAAGGTTTTTGAACGCGGCGCTTGCGATATTGCCGTTATCGCCGCAGGCGTTAATGGTCAGCGACAAAATCTTTTCTTCTTTACCCTCGAAGCAATCTCTGCCGACGGAAACAACGGGTTTTCCGTTATAATACTCGGGAATAACCACGTCCGGACCGTCGCCGTTGTACTTCACAAGCATATAAGCGTACACTTCGCCTGTGGTATTGATAATCGGCTCGTAAGCGTACTCGGCTAACGACCACTTGGCGTAAAGCGTGGTGTCTTTGCCAAGCACAAGCGGGAATTCGACTTTTTGCGTGTGCGCTTCGTCGTAGTACCAGCCCTCGAAGGTGTAAGAACTATCCGCTTGCTGCGGCACGGGTTCACGGTCGATACGGTAGTAACTGTTGCCGCTGCCGGTAACAAAACCGTATTCGGTCTCGTAAATTATGGTATACTTTTTCCCGAAGCGCGCGTACACGTTTACGTTCGCGGTGACTTCGCCGAGGACGCCGGGATCGAATTCGTTCGTCCAGGTATCCTTGTCGTAGTACCAGCCTATGAATTCGTAGCCGTCCTTATCGAGATTGCCGGGAACGTCGTCCAGCATGAAGCCGTCGACAGTAACTCTGCAATCAACGTAATCGTTATCGTCAATATAGAAGCGTATCGTGTAGATTTCCGCGCAATCGTACTCCTCTATCGTATTGTCCGCGGCGTAGTGCCAGTAGTAGCCTTTGCCGGCGGGCGTTTCCGCGGAGTAAAAGTACACGAGCAAGCGCTTGCTGCTTGAAAGATTCAAATCTTCAGGAAGTTCGTCGCCCTTATAGTAGATTTTGCGCACGATTCCCTCGTCCGCGAAGTTGTTTGCCTCCGTAACCGAATCCGGCACGACGACCGCGGTAACGTTGTAATTATTTGCCAGTAAATACGGCGAAATGAGGGTTACTTTGTAAACGCCGTCGTCTACCGTGATTTCTTTCTTAATATCGATAATCTCGTCGAAGCCGAAAACCAAAGCCGCGCCAGCGTATTTTACGCCGACTTCCTCCATGGTGAGATAATAAACGTTATCGAACACGCGAGCCTTGACGTGCGCCACGCTCGGGGCGTAATCGGGCGTTACCGTTTCGCCTACGTTCGTAATCGTGACTACGTAATCTTGTACGCTGTTGTTGTTGCCGTGCGCCGTAAAAGTCATGACGATTGTGCCGGCGGTCGAATAATCGATCTCGAGGTCGGTTATACCGTTGCTCGCGTACGACGATTTGCTCTCTTCGTTGAGAACGACGATTTTGCCGTCGCTGCCCTCTTTAAGGCAGAAATATTCGTACGACTCTTTTTGGTAGCCGCTGATAAACGAGAAAATATGCTCGGCGTATAACATTCCGCGTATAGTCAGGGTATCGGAAGAAGAATACTCTTTTTCAATTCGCGGCTCGCTTTCGCCGGACTGTTCGATACGAACGCTTTGTCCGCCGATCGTAATTACGCTGTGCTGATTGTCCTTAGAATACAGCGAATACTCGCCGCCGCCGATAAAGCCTTTTTGCGTTTCCGTCACGAGTCCTTCGCCGCTGTTGCTTACCGTGACGAGCGCGGAACTCTTTTCAAACTCGTTGATATATTTCGCGACTGTGATCGTTTCGGGCAAAATAGCGCCTATCGCTTCGGTGACCGCCGCAGGAACGGCAAAATCGCTCGCGGTCGTGCGGAACGTAAGTGTGAGCGAAAGGCTATATCCTTCGCTGCTCATCGACACCTCCAGCACGTACTCTCCGTCGCCGAACGACAGTTTCATCGTGCCGTACTGATCCGTATACACGAACGCGCCGTTATCGATCGCGGCTTCGTCCATCACGGACAGCAATTTCTCTACCGTAGTGACCGGCGTATCGATGATATCGTCGACCACGTAGTCCACGCCCGTAGCGTTTTCGAAAATCAAATAGGGCTTTTCGGCTACGCCGTCGCCGTACTCGACGTAATACCAAAGCGCGTTGGCTTCGTCGTAAACGTAGTATATATCGCCGCTACGTTTCTCTTCGTCGTCAGCCATTTCGAACGCCGCGCGGATCTTATCTTTCATTACGTCTACGGAAACTTTCAAAGACGTATCGCCGTCTTCGGGGTCGTGCGCGTTCATTTCCGACGAAACGAAATAACTCTCGTGTTCGGTCGTAAGGAACGTTTTGAACCCGGCGAGTTTCGCGCGCATTTGCTCCTCGGTCACGGGCTGATCGGGATCGGCGGGTTGCTCCGTGCCGGGCGTAGCGGGGTTGCTCGGCTCATAGGTCTGATCGCCCGCGCAAGCCGCGAATACCGCCATGCTCAGCGCCATAATCACGGCGAGCAGTATTACCGTTAGTTTTTTCATTTTCTCTCCTCCAAAAAATTTTCAAGCCGCACGGAAGGCTATTGACGATTGTTTTCCGTGCTGTCGAAAACGCGCCGCGGATTTTTCTCCTCTCTCGCCCGGCACGCGTTCCTGCTCCGTACCTTAATTATGCAGATAAACCCGCGATATGTCAATCGTTTTTCTCGGGCGGCGGAACATTTTAATGCTAATCTAATAATAACAAAACAGCATATTCATATGGAATGAAACGCCCGAAAATCGCAAAAACCGAACAAATCATTAAAAAAACGAAACATATAAGACTTGATTTTGCGAATACGCCGTGGTATAATGGAAATACGGTCGGTTTTGCGCCGAACGAAATCATAACTCTAAACGGAGGAAAATACAATGTTTACGTTAAGACCGCCGATGGGCTGGAATTCCTGGAACACGTTCGCCGAGAAAATCGACGAAAATCTCGTGCGCGAAATGGCTGACGTCATCGTGGAAAAAGGACTTGACAAAGTCGGCTACAACTACGTCGTTATCGACGATTGCTGGGCGGAAAAAACCCGCGACGAGAACGGCAGACTCGTTCCCGATAAAAAGAAGTTCCCATCGGGCATGAAAGCGCTGTCCGATTACGTTCACTCGAAAGGCTTGAAGTTCGGTATGTACTCGTGCGCGGGCGTGCTTACTTGCGGACAGTACCCCGCCAGTTACGACTACGAGTACGTCGACGCGAAAACTTTCGCCGAGTGGGGCGTGGACTTCCTTAAATACGATTTCTGCTACAAGCCCGAATCCGTCGACGGCAAGGCGCTTTACCGCAGAATGGGCGTGGCGCTCGCGAACTGCGGGCGGGATATTCTGCTCAGCGCTTGCAGTTGGGGCGCGGAAAAAACGCACGAATGGGTGCGTTCGACCGGCGCGGGTATGTGGCGCTCTACCGGCGATATTTTCGACAACTGGAACTCTATAAAGGGCATAATTCTGCAACAGGTCGACCGCACGTGCGAATACAAAAACAACGAGGGATCCATGCCGTTCGGCGGTATCGGGTGCTTTAACGATATGGATATGCTGGTAGTCGGCATGCACGGCGCAGGTCACGTGGGACTGGGCGGCTGCACGGACGAAGAGTATCGCACGCACTTCACCGCGTGGGCTATTTTCGGCTCGCCGCTGATGATCGGTTGCGATATCCGCAAAATGGACGACGAAGCGTACAAGATCCTCACCAACCCGGAAGTACTGGCGATCAATCAGGACGCGCGCGGCGCTCAGCCGTACGTAGCCAACAACGGCTGGGTCAAGGAACACGACGACTGCTCGCCCGCTATCGCAAGGCTTCTCGAGAACGGCGATATTGCCGTCGCGCTGTTCAACCTCGGCGATAAAGACAATTTCTTCGACTTCCGCGGCGATCAGATCGGTCTGCCGCCGGTGTCGAAAGCGCGGCTTATGGCTCGCGACGTGTGGACGGGCGAGGAATTCGAGATTCATAACTACGCTTATATCACCGATATTCCCGCGCACGGCTGCAAACTTCTCCGCATAAAAGTCATTCCGCAATGAGTAAGTGCCTTAAGTGCGGCAAGGAACTGACCCCGATCGACGTGGGACTGAGCAAAAAACTCATTAACCGCGGCGCGACCGAGTACTTCTGCAAGGCTTGTCTTGCAGAAAAGTTCGGCGTGACGGAAGCACTGCTCGACGAAAAAGTCCGCGCTTTCCGCGCCGCCGGGTGCGCCCTCTTCCCTCCCGAGGACAAGAACTGAAACGGTCAAGAACGGACAGAACGAACGGATAAAACAAAAACGGACTTACGAATCGCTCGTAAGCCCGTTTTTAATTAAGTTATTTATCTTTTGCCGAGTTTTTTGAGGATAGCGGCGGCTTTGACTGGGTCGTTGCAAGTGAAAGCGGTAGTGCCGCGCTCGATAGCCGTGCGGAAGATTTCCTCGTGTTCTTCCTTATAGTAGTGCCAGCACTGCGCGCCGTGGGAAGCCACGCGGTCGAACGCTTCTTTCGGGCAGACTTCGCGGTTGTTGCTCCAATCCCCTTTGCCGTTCTCGTCGAAAGTCACGTTGAACAGGCACACGCAATAGCAACGGTTCCAGATGTTCTCGTTGAACTGATCGCCGAGGAAACGCACCGGGTAATAGCCGTGCAGACGGATTTTGCCGGGGTACTTGGTGTAGATATAGTTAAGCAGATCGCCCGAGAAACTGTTGATCATACAGCGATCGAGCATACCGTACTCTTCGATGACCGCCATGACCTTGTCGGCACATTCGTAAGCATGCGCGCCCAATTCTTTCGGATAGTCCTTAAGTTCGACGTTGAGTTCGATATCCGGGCGGTCTTTGAGAAGGTCAAGAAGTTCGGTGAACTTCGGCACTTTCTCGCCCTTGAAACGCGGGTCTTTCCACGAGCCTGCGTCGGCTTTTTCGACTTCGGCGTAAGTGTAGCTCACGATCGGACCTTTCATATCGGTGGTGCGTTCCATAACGTGGTCGTGCATCAGCACGAGTACTCCGTCGCTCGTCATATGTACGTCGGTTTCGATCATATCGATGTCGAGTTTGAGCGCTTCGCGGAACGCGAGCATAGTGTTTTCGGGGTAAGCCGCCGAATAGCCTCTGTGCGCCGCGAGCATGATTTTTTGTTCCATAAAAAAAATACCTCCGTTTTTGCGGTCACGGCAACTTTTCTCATCGGCTCAGTTACTTATCTCCGCGATCATCGTAATTATACACCGCCCCGCCTTTTTAGTCAAGCGAGGGAACGCAACTAACCCGCGCTTTTTTACCGCCGCGTTTATAGCCGTTTTAACCGCCGCGCCGAACGTCGCATATACTGATAACGACCGAAAAAACTGGAGCGTGACGAAAGCGTGGACTTATTCGATTTGTTAAGCGTATACTGCGGGTTTTGCGGAGGCTGCCCCGAGGTCTGCCCGTGCCGCCCTTCTCCTTGCCCGCCAGAGCCGCCGTGCTTCGAACCGTGTCAGCCGACACCGTGTAAGCCGCCGTCCAAGCCTTGCCCGGAGCCGTGCTACGCCTATCCGTACAAGCCGCGGCGATTTTTGTACGCCGGCTGCCCCGATCCGCCGCCAAAACCGCCGAAACCGTGTCCGCCGCCACGTCCGCAAAAGACCGACCCGTGCCGCGAAACGCCGTGCGATCGGTTTCCCTACCCTTGCGATTGCGCCGAAGCGTTCCCGCCCGTTTTTCCGCCGTGCCGTCCGCGCTGTCCTGTGCCCGACTGCGGTTGTCCGTTCGCCCGCCCCTATGACTACTACCGCGAGTTCTGCTTTCGCTGGCGGGTAGTAAGACGGTAAAAATAGGATAATTACATGTTCCATGCGGGGGATCCCACGCGGTAGAAAAATACTAATCCTTATACTACCCTGTAATACGAAAAAGTGCCCGTAATATTTACGAGCGCTTTTTGCTGCAATCAGAAAAGCCGATTAAAAATTGCGGCTATGCATCATCTTGTCATATTTGACTTCGGTAAACAACGTGAGATCGTCCGCACTGCCTTCGCAACCGTCGCCGATATCGATACCGCCTACGGTAACATACCAGTGCTTACCTCCGGTCTTAAACATCGACGTGTTCATATCGACCGTAAGTTTAAGGTACTGAACGGTAACGTCGTCGATCTTTTTGTCGACTACTTCCATTTCGAACTGAGCGTTGGCGTCGGCGGTAGCCTTATCTGCGCTCGTCACGGCGTCCGTGCCGTAGCTGATATACAACTTGATATTCTCTTTCGTGACCGATTTGAACGGATTTTCGTCGAAATTTTTGAATTTAAGTCTGATTTCCCAATTATCAGTGCCCTCGATATCTGCCCACGTAGCGTCGACTGCGGGAAGTTCGGTATCGTATTTGAGTACGGCGTAGATATAATCGCCCTCGACCGTATTTTCGAGCGCTCTCGTGGACAGTCTTATCGAGTGTTTCGCTTTGTCGGCGGAGTTCGTGTTGTCAAGCGTTTTTGCCAGAATGAGGTCGGTTTTTCCCGCGAAAGTCACGCTGAGGTTCTGATCGTCGACTCTCTCGACTTTGGTAATTCTCTTGTTGGCGAAAATGCTGTCCTCGGGGAACGAAACGTCGTCTATAGAAACGTCCTTTTTGAGTTTCGCAATGCCGCGATCCTCGCCCTGGTATCCGATAGGCTTGTAGCCTTGCGACCAGGTGGAAACTTCGAGGGTATAAGTGTCCTCGCCGTGCGCGTGTACGCTTCCGCGGCTTAAAGCGGAATTGCCGTTTTGGATGGCAATCATGAACACTTCGCTGCCGAGTTTCTCGCCGCAACCGGTGAGGGTAAACGCCGAGAACGCAAGGCAAAGCGCAAGCAGCGCTACTACCAAAATTCTGCTCTTTTTCATAATTCTGTTTATCTCCTTATGATTTTTACTATGTCTAGTCTACTCTTCCGGAATAGTAATGTCAATTGTTTTATATATATTTTATAAAAAAATTGCAACCGAACGTTATGCCCGACCGCGCCGAAAAAAATAATAAAAAAGACTGCCGGGATAAAACTACTCGACAGTCTCTGTTAGTTAAATTACACGACTCGCGGAAAAGATAAAGACAAATCCGTTAAGCCGATTCCGCGGGTTTACTCTCCCTTGTAAGGAAGAAGAGCGATAGCGCGGGCGCGCTTGATAGCCGTGGAAAGTTGGCGCTGATGCTCGGCGCACACGCCCGAAGCACGGCGGGGAACGATCTTGCCCTTTTCGGTGGTGAATCTCTTAAGACGGGTTACGTCTTTGTAGTCGATTTCTTCGACTTTCTCTACGCAGAAAGCGCAAACCTTTTTCTTGGGCGCTCTTCTGAACTTTTTGGACTTGTCGTCCGTATCGTTGGTCTTATTGACGTTTTTCTTATCCATGATAATTTACCTCTTTGAAATTGCTTAGAACGGCAAATCGTCGGTATCGACGGGTTCGAGTTCACTTACCTTTTTGGTTTTTTCGGGAGCGGACTGACGGGGCGTATAACCGCCGCTTCTCTCCGCGCCGTCGCCGCCGTTGTTACCGCCGCCGGCATTGATGAACTCTACGTCCTCGGCGACGATTTCGGTCGCGTAACGCTTGTTACCGTCTTTGTCGTCGTAGGTGCGGGTCTGAAGTTGTCCGACTACGCAGACCTTTCTGCCCTTCGTCAGATACTTGTTGCAGTTCTCCGCAAGTCCGCGCCACGTAACGATATTGATAAAGTCCGCTTCGCGTTCGCCGTTCGAGTTGGAATAGTTACGGTTGACCGCGATAGAGAAACGGCACAGCGAAACGCCGCTGCCGGTCGTCTGAAACTCGGGGTCGCGCGTAAGGTTACCGATAAAAATACATTTGTTCATAACGGTTTAACCTCGATTACTTCTTTACGACGATGAAACGCATAACTTCGTCGGTGATACGCATCTGGCGTTCAAGTTCCTGCGGAAGATCGGCGTTAGCCGTAAAGTTCATGAGAACGTAATAGCCTTCGGACTTGAAGTTAATCTCGTAGGCAAGTTTCTTAACGCCCCATTTGTCTACGTTTTCGACTGCGCCGCCGGCGGATTCAACCACGCCTTTGAACTTCTCGATGAGCGCGTCTTTAGCCGCGTCGTCGATCTTAGCGTCGAGAATGTAGAGAACCTCGTACTTGTTCATAATATACCTCCTTATGGTCTGTTGTCCCTTGTTTCCCAAGAGAAAGGATTACCCCAAACTTCGGGGCAATGGGTATTATAACACCTTTTTCCGCGTTTTGCAACAAAATAACGCCGCTTTTCGGGAAAATTATCGGGAATTTACGCGGGATAAGGCGCCGAACATACGAAAAAGCCCGAACGAATCGGGCTTTCGGAAATTCCGTTATGCGTTTTAATTCGCTTTTACAACTTGTCGATATCGACGATTATGCCGGTGTACTTGTCAGCGTCGGCGCCGAGTTCGCGGAGTGCGGTGCCCACCGCGTCGAACGCGACTTTGCGGGTCACGAGCGGCTGAACCTGAACGGCGCGGGAAGCGATCATATTTACTGCGGACAGATAGTTGTCGTCCGCTCCCGTCACCGGTACGAGCGTAACGCTTCTTTCGAACAGCGGCAGAAGATTGAGGGTCAGGTCGCGTTTAAGGTCCTCTATTCCCACTATCGCCGCTCTGCCGTAACGCGCGAGGCAGTCGAACGAGCGCTGAAGCGGCAAGCCGGAAAGCAGACAGTAAGCCGCGGTTTCCGCCATTTTGCCGCAAGTGATGCTGAAAATCTTTTTTACGGGGTCGGTGTCGACGATATTGATCGTGTAGTAAATGCCGAGTTTTTCCGCGAGTTCCAGTCTGTCCGCGTGCATGTCCACGACGATAGGAACGGCTTGGTAATAAAGCGCGACCTGAGCGAGCGCAAGTCCCGCGTCGGTTGCGCCGACGATGACGATATGCTCGCCTTTTTCGAGTTTGAGTTTGTCGAGCGTCGCGACAGCCAGCGCCACGGACTCGATAAACACGCCCTCCTCCGCGGAAATCTTGCCGGGAAGAAGTATCGCGTCGGACTGCGGCACGACCATAAAGTCGCGGAGTACGCCGTCCTCGGTTTTGCCGTAGGTATAACTGTGTTCGCACTCGCCGCGTCTGCCGCTTCTGCAATGCGCGCACTCGCCGCAGGACGAAACGGGGCGGATATAAACGGTATCGCCGCGCTTGATTCCCACGACGGAATCGCCGACTTCGGTCACGAGTCCCACGCCGTTTCTGCCCATAACGAGCGGACCGGGCGCGTCCGAAGTGTAAAGACAGCACTCGGTGGTGGTGAGCGAAGCCGCCAGCATTTTCAGTTTTACGCAACCGGATTCGACGGACTGCGACCCGAGGTCGATAAGTTCCGTCGTCTTTTCCCCGGTAACTTTCCAGGCTTTCATCGGTTTCCTTCTTTCGATGCGAAGTCGCACCGTAGGGCTATTTTGGTTTCAAGCGAACCGCTTTTCCGTTTCGGGACGCTGTATCTCGCTTTTCAGCCTACGCTGTTTAGTATAACATAAGCGCCGCAAAAAAACAACTACATAACGCGAATTTTTGCACGATCGGCGTAAAAATCGCGTAAACCGCACGTAAGTCCGCACGATTATACCGTCCTAAAACGAAAAACCCGCGAGCCGTCGCTTTTCCGCAACGCCCGCGGGTCGTCGATTTTTATCGGGGTTGTGCCGACTTTCAAACTGCTTGAGCGCCGTCAGCCGACGTACTTCGCGATCTCCGCTTCCGCAAGGTCGTCGGTCAGCACCACCACGTCCCTGAACTCGATGGAGAACGATTTCGACGAAGTGAAGCCGAAGCCGTAAGCGCACTTGCCGCTCACCGCAAACGTATGTCCCGCTGCCGCGCTGTCGTAGACCTTGACGTACTCGCCCGCGGCGTTTTCGTAGTAGAGGTACACGTTTTCGCCGTCGCGAATGAACATATGCGAATACGTTTTATTCACCGAATTCCACGTGTAATGATCGTAGTTTGCGCCGTCGATCTTGCTGTTGCCGAACACGTTGGTTCCGTTCCAATCTCCGCGCTCGTTCAGCATCACGCGGTAACCCGACTTCCAGAAGCCCGCGAACGAACTGGTTTTGCCGTCGGTGAACTGTATGCCGATGGCGGGATCGTATTCGGTCTGAGAACTTATCAATTCGTTGACGGAAGCGAAGCCGCCGAGATCGGTTTTGTTCGTGACTTTGAACTTTATGACCGCTTTTTCGCCAACGCCGTCCGTGAAGAAGCCGTTGCCGTAACGCGCGGCGACGTACACGCCGTCCTCTCTGCCGCTCATATCCCAGGTACTCGGGTTGTAAGTATAGGTCGCGCCGCCCAGCGTAGCGGTGCCGCCGAGGGCGTAACGCGTGGCGTAAGGCGTAGACGTGAACTCGCCGTTCTTTATCTTGTAGCGCGATTTCGTGCAACCGTTTGCGCTTACCGTGACCGAATAGGTTTCGGAAGCGGACAGAACGAGCGAATAATTTCCGAGCGTGTCGGTAGTCGCCGAATAGGTTTCGCCCTTCTCTTTACCCGTGATTTCGAGTTTCGCGCCCGCGGCAAACCCGCCGTTAGGCGTGTAACGAATCGCGCCCGAAACGGTGACGGGATCGGAAATTCCGACGAACTCGAGTTCGACCAGCGAAGAAGCGGTTTTCGCGGGAACGGTGAACGTGCCCGAAACCGTTATCGCCGCGCCGTTCACTCTCGCCGACCCGAGCGTATACCCGACTGCGGGGCGGGCAACGAGCGTAGCCCTTCCGCTATTCGGGATAAGGTCGTCCGAATAAACGTCGCCGCAGCCTTTTATCGCGATTATCGGGAGTTTGTTGCCGTCGGCACTTATCTCAGGCGCCGCTCCCGCCGCCGCTCTCTCGCTGCGATAAGAAGCGTACTGCGCGCGCGAAACCGTGGCTTCGCAGTTTTTCGACCACACGCCCGCCGTGCAAGCGCCGCCGAAGTTCGGGTCGCGCACCGCCGCCACTACCGCCGAAGCGGAATAGACGATCATAGTCGAGCCGGACTTTATCAAAGTATAATTGACTTCGCCCGCGGGTACGGACAGATATTTCTTTTCGGCGCCGCTCGACACTACGAAGCCCGAAGCGTTCGCGGCGGCGGCTTTTATCGTCGCGGCGAAAGCGAAGTTGTCCGAGCAAGCCGCGCGGTACCAGATTTCGTTGTTTTCATCGTTCCCGAGCGTGACGTAAGTGCCGCCGTAAGTAATCGAACCGATCGCGGATTCGCCGAGATAGCCCTCGCCGAAAGTCGCCGCTGTGCCTTGCTCGCGGAAGCCGTTGGAATTGTACGCGCCGTAAGTCGACGGAACCGAAGTATCCACGTTGTCCGGTTTCAGAAGAACGCCTTTCACCGTTCTTCCCTGCCACGAATATACTCCGTTTGCGGTGTTAGCGCTCTCGCCGGTATCGGTCACGCGGTAGTAGCCCGCGAACACATTGACGTTCGCTTGCCGTCTGCTATACCCGAGTGCTCCCCACGAAGCGAACGCTTCCGCGGTCATGACCGAACCGTCGACTCTTGCCGAAGCGGTCAGAAAGTCTCCGAACAGACTGTGATTTTGCGAATCGACGTAAATCGTCTTTACGGAGCCGCCGTAGCCGCCGAAACTGATTTCGAAATGCGAATTGATCTGGAAGAAGTTCTTCGCGAGCCACTTGATATTGTCGTCGTAAGCGCGCGCCGCCACGTACACGCCGTCCTCGGCGATAACCGCGGTGGTTTCCACTTTTACGCCCGAAACCGTGTAGGTATAATAAGCCTTGCCCGCGTACTCGGGTTCGTCGAACTTGCCGTCGAGAACGAACGCGCCGCCGGGTCCAGCCCCGTTCGCAACGTCGTAAAGCGGCAGATCCGCGGCTTTACTGCGGTCGGTTTTGCCGAGAACGGTTATCTCGCCTACTCTGATTTCGTTATCCGCGCCCGAAAGTTTGGCGGAAGTTTTCAGCGCGATTTCGATCTTTTTGACCTTAGCCGTCGCGAAGTCCGCGATTATCGCTCCGCCCGGGCGCATATAGCCTTTCGCCGCGTTGTAGTTCGCGCTGTCGGTAACGGCGGTCGTTTTTACGGTCTTGCCACTATCGAGCGTAAGCGTGATTTCCGCGCTCGCGACCGCTTTCGAGTAGGTATAACTGTTGTAAATCATGATCGCGCGGATTTCTTTCGCCGAGGGGAAAGTCAGCGTTATCGTCGTATCGCCGCTCGATCTGAACTCTTGCTCCCGCTCGTACGGCTGATACGGGAACGCGCCGTCGGTAAGATAATCTTTACCGCTAGTCGAGCCGCTTGCCGTAACGGTCGCTTCGCCCGCGACGTTCGAATAGCCGCTGGCTACAGCGGGGAGCGGCTGGAGCGAGAACGTTCCGCCCGTGCCCGCAAGCACGTCGTAGCCGTAATAGTCGTTATATGTAAAGCGCACTCTGTCAAAGCCTATCGCTCTGCCCATAAACGTGCCGTTGAGGTTGTTGTTAACGGGGTTGTAGAACGCGTGGTAAACCGCGAAAAGTTCGTTGCCCGCCTTGACGAAACTGTGGTGCCCCGTGCCGGACATAAAGTCGTACTGCTGCGTTTCGGTGCCGATGCCGATAACCGGGTTTGCATACTCGCGGGAAAGTTTTCTGAACGGGCCGAGCGGCGTGTCGCCCACGGACTGCATTATCGAGTATCTGCGGTCGCCGTAGCCGAACGGCGAATAGCAAAGGTAGAACTTTCCGCCGTGTTCGATTGTGAACGCGCCCTCGCAGATGTCGCCGTCGTAAGCCCCGGGAGCGTTCGTACCCGTCCAGTTATTGAAGTTTATATCGCCTTTCGTTCCCTCGAACATATGCACGCTCTTACCGCGGTTGCCCTCGTCGTAAGGCATCAGAAGCAACGTAAGCGTCGAGTAGTCGGGCGTGATCATATCTTTCATTTTCATGCCCCAGATACGGTTGCCGTCCGTGATCGAACTGACGTGCTGAGAGAAATAAAGGTACATATCGCCGCTCTCGGTTATGAACGGGCTTGCATCGATCGCCGGCCAGATGCCGTTGCCGGTAACCGGGTCGATATAATTTTTCGTCATAGCCGCGAGTTGGGTCTTGAAGTTCTTGCCGAAGTTGACAGGCGGAGTGCTTGCCGTGATCGTTTCGCCGTTGAGGTTGACGGTCCTGCCCGCGCCGTAGTACTTCTCCGCGGTCACGAGTTCGTACGGTCCCATGGGGTTGTCCGAAATGCCGATGCCGATATACAGACGATTCCACTTGCCGTCGCCGTTTGTGTTCGTGTCGCAAGCGACGTACTCGGTGTTCGCGTTGCCTTGTTTGGAACCTGCCGAGAAGAAAATGAAGTATTTGCCCGTCTTGGGGTCGCGGATAAGTTCGGGCGCCCAGTAAGAGGTTTCCGTCCAGGCGTTCGCGCCGACAGTCAGCGCGTTGCCGCCGCCGGCCTTGCCCGCGCGTTCCCAGCGCGCCAGGTCGCGACTGCGGTAAAGCGGGAACGCGGAGTTCCCGCCGCCGCCCGTCGTCGCCATATAAAACCAGCCGCCGTAGGTTGCGTCCTCTTCTTCCGAAACGTAGATAACGCCCGGGTCCGCGCCGTCGATTTCGAGGTCGTTGCGGTAGAAAAGCGTGGTATCGTAGGTCAGCCCGCCGCCCGTGCCGTCGGACACGGTAGCCGCGGAGAATTCCTCGGTTTCGCCGTCCGCGACGGGCGTGAAGTACGCCGCGATGACGTTGGTATCCGCGGTCGTGACGGTAAAGCGGTAAGTGCGGGTTCCGTCGGTTTCGGTTATGTAATCCGCTTCGTTATCGCAAAAAGTCACTTCGTCGATTTTATAGCCGTAACTCGGAGTCACGAGGATCGTGATTTCGCTCCCAAGGCGGGCTTTGCCGTCGGTCGCGCCGTCGATAACGACGGTGCCCGAGCCTACGCGGGTGATTTTCACCGCTTTCACGACGAGGTTTTCTATCTCGTCGAGGTTTACTCCCGCCGTTACGGAAGCGAATTCCGCGGCTCCGTCCGAATAGAAGCCGTACTCTCCCGCGCCGCGAAGTCCGTTTACGATAACGGTTTCGTACGTTTTGCCGTCGGCGGAGAAAATATACAAGGCGTTTCCGTATCTCACGACGCGGATCGCGCCGCCGAGTTTAATTTTGTTCGTGGCGAATATCGTTTTATCGCCGTCCGCGACGGTCACGCCGCCGTTTGCGTACGCGATTTTCAGCGTTTTATCGGCGGTTTTCACGATAACGCCCGCGGAGCCGGTCGCCGTAACGTCAGCCGACAGCGCTGCATTTTCGGCGGTAAATTTGGCAAAAGCCGTCGCCGCGGCGACGCTTTTCAGCGTGGCGCCGTCATCGTAGCCCTCGGTAAAACCGTCGGTCGCGAACGAAGGCACGAACGCGGAAAGCGCGAGGGTCACGTCGTCGTAGGACACGAGGAAAGTGCGCTCGTCCATTTTCACCGCAAACGCGTCTATATTTATTCTGTACGAGCCGGACGGAAGCGTAGTCGAGAAACTGCCGTCGGCGTTCGTCGTAATTCGTTTTTCGGTGCCGTCCGCGGCGGTCACGACCAGCGTAACGCCAGCGGGCGAAGCCGCGCCCGCGATCTCGAGCGTACCCGACACACCTACCGCTTCGCGCTTTTCGCGGAACTCGGCGGTGACGGTGATATCGCCGCCGACGGGCAAGCCGATCACGCCGTCCGCAGGGAGTTCGCCGGCGTAAGGTTGACCGTTGACCGTGACGGAGAACAGTACATAGCCGCTGTCCGGCGCGAACGATACGGTCAGAACAGAACCGTGCGGCGCGGTTTTCGGCGCTTTTATCGAGCCGTAAGCGGTCTGAATAACCGTCACGTTATGCTCGACCGGCACGAACTCACACTCGATTTCTATATCTTCTATTACGTTGTTTATTTTCACGGAACCGGTTTTCGCTTCCGCAGTCCGATCTACGCCGTTCACCTTGAACGAGCCGAGCGAATAGTACTCCTCCACCGTTATCGTGAACGCGACGCTGCCGTACGGCTCGACCGCGTCGGACGAAGCGGTCACTTCGCCGCCGGTGCTCCCGACGACCGTAACGTAGTACTCGGTTACCGCCTCGAACTTCGCCGTGACGATAATATCGTACTCGGGAACGAGCGTAAACACACCCTCGCGCGACACGAGCGACATATCGAGGTAATGCGGGGCGCTGCCGTCGCTTTTGGTTATCAGAACGGATGCAAGTCTGTTGATGAGATTCGCTTTTGCAGTGAAAGTAACTTCGTCGCCGGGATTTACCGACTTTGCGGAAGCGGTCAGCGTGCCGCCGCCCTCGACCGCGGTCGCGACCGTATACGGCGTTATCGGCTCGGGCTTATCGGTTTCCTCGTCGAAAGTTGCGGAAATCGTTACGTCCGCGGTAACGTTCTTTATCGTGAACGTTTCGTCTTTAATTTTGTCTTTCGTAAGGACGTGTTTTCCCATGCCGTCGGTGTACTCCGCGCCGCCGACTTCGTAGCCCTCGTCCGGCACCAGCGTAACGACGATATCGCCGCCTTTTTTCACCGTGTAGTCGGCGCAATCTTCGCCCAGCACTATCGAGCCGTGCTCGGGGCGCTCGATCTTAATGCCGAACGACGTGCGCGCGGGCGCAGGATCGGGGGTGCTCCCACCCGAACACGCGGCAAAACCGCACAACACCGCAATCGCGATCAAAATCGTAAATACCTTCTTCTTCATCGACTTCTGCTCCCTTTCGGTAGGTTTATAGGGTTAGTTAAACGTGGTAGCAACGTGCGGAACTTGCCGCAACGTACTTAACCTAAATATAGTATAACAATACGCGCGATTTGTCAACCTTCGCGGAACGAAACGCGAAAAAAATAGTCAAAAACCGCGACGAAGCGATTTGCTCCGACGCGGTTTCGACGCTCATTTACGATTGCTTTCAGATTTCCACGGTCATGCCGTCGTAAGCCGCGATAAAACCGTGTTCTTTCGCAAGGCGGGTGATATCGTCGTACCCGACTTTCGGCCCGTTGTGCGAAAAATGCGTGACGATATCCACGGTGCCGGGTTTGTAAAGGCCGAATTCGCGCAGTTTGTCGCGAAGAATGATATTGCGTTTCAGCCCCATGTGCGAAGCGTTCTCGCCCCATTGCTCCACAGGATCCATATCGCCGTGAGTACAGTCGTAACTCACGAGGTCAAACTTTTTGCCGCACTTACCGAGCCACTCGAGAACTGGCGGCTTCGGGTAACCCGAATCGTGGCAGTAGAATATCGTTTTGCCGTCTTTTTCGATGATATACACGACCGGGTGACGCGTGCCGTGGGTCGCGGGAAGCGCCGTGACGGCGTAACCGTTCACTTCGAGGGGTTCGTACGGCTCGATCACGTTAAGCCCGACGCGCTTCTGCTCGAGAAGGTACGCCCCGTTCCCCGCCATAAAGTTATAGTACTGCTCCACCATGTCGGTAGTACCGTAAAAGTTCAGCGTTTCGTACTTCATTCCGTACGAAAAACCTATCTGACGGTTGTGCAGTTCCGTGGGCGTGAAATGGTCATTGTGCGTGTGCGTAATCAGCACGTAGCCTAAGTCGGCAAGGTTGTAGCCCCACTTGAGCGCGCTCTGATAAGTGTCCGGTCCGAAATCGACCAAAAGATCGTCGTTTATCAGCGCTTGCGCCCTCGCGCGGATAAATCTGCCGCCTTTCTCTCTCGCCTCCCGGCAAGTCGGGCAGTTGCAGAACACGGACGGTACGCCCTCCGCAGCCGCCGTACCCCAATACTGAATTTTCATTGTTCCCTCCGTAATCATACTTATTATATTTGCCGCAAAATCGCGAAAAATCAACGATTTGATTTTTTGCGGTTTGTTTCTGAAAAACGCGGATTTTTCGATGATTTTTTACGAAACCGGTTGGCGGCGAAACCTAGGTCATACGTCTAGCGAGACTTCGTGAAAAAGGGCGAAAAAATGCGTTTTTCTAGTATTTTACCGATTTTAAGTATAACCCGCAAGCCGGCATAACGTCCTTCGCGACCTTATTGTCGGCGGCGTTTATCAGTTTTTCCGCGCCCGCTTTATCGATCTGTCCTTTGCCCGCTTTGACGAGGACGGCTGCGATACGGCGCACCATGTTGTAGAGGAATCCGTCGGCGGTGACGGATATTTTCACCAGCCCGCCGCTACGCGTAACGCGTATATCCTTTATCGTGCGGGTGAACGTGGTCGTGTCCGCTCCCGCCGAGCAGAACGACGTGAAATCGTGAGTGCCGCAAAACGCTTCGGCGGCGGTTTTCATATTTTTCAGGTCGAGTTTTTGTTCTACTCTCGCGGCGCGGTTAAAATAGCACGCGCGGTCGAAACGGCTTTCGTAAATGCAATACGTATAGGTTTTTTCGTGCGCGGAGAACCTCGCGTGGAAGTCATCGGGCGCTTCTTCCGCGCTAAGTATCCGTATATCCGGCGGCAAGAAATGATTTACGCCCGTCATATAGTTTTTGGCGGGGATCGCGGCGTTTACGTCGAAGTGCGCGACCTGACCGAGCGCATGTACGCCCGCGTCCGTTCTGCCGCTGGCTACGACGGAAACGCGTTCGCCGGACAGCGAAAATATCGCTTCTTCGACGCGCTTTTGCACGGTGTCGCGGTCGGGCTGACGTTGCCAGCCGTCGTAAGCCGTGCCGATATAATCGAGCGTGATTTTAATTCTTCTCACGGCTCACCTCACATTATCCAGTATATCGCGCTAAGGTCGATAACCCACGGAAAGAAGTTGTATCTCAGCCACAGTATCGCGAAGAAAAACACGGCGAGAAACAGCACGGCGAACAAGTCGCGGAGGTGAAACTTCAGTTTTTTCATACGCGTTCTGCCCTTTGCACCGCGGTAGCACCGCGAGTCCATTGCGTCGGCGAGTTCGTCGGCTCTGCGGAACGAGGACACGAACAGCGGGATCAGCACGGGGATCATGGCTTTGGCGCGCTTGAACACGTTGCCGCTGTCGAAGTCGGCGCAACGCGCTTTCTGCGCGGACTGAATCTTGTCCGTTTCCTCTACGAGCGTGGGGATAAGCCGCAGCGCGATGCTCATTATCATCGCCAGTTCGTGGACGGGAAATTTGATATACGACAGAGGTTTCAGAAGGCTTTCAAGTCCGTCGGTGAGCGCGACCGGAGTGGTCGTGAACGTCAGAAGCGTAGGTCCGACGACGAGGAACATAAGCCTCAGCGCCATAAGCCCGGCGTTTATCAGCCCCGCGCGGTAAACCTTGATTATTCCCCACCGCCAGATAAGGTCTTCTTCCTTGCCGGCGTAGAACAGAAGCGACATTATCACGGTGAAAAGCACGAGGAAAATTATCGTTTTCAGACTTTTCAACACTTTGCCGACCGGCACGCGCGAGAGGATAATCGCGATCGCGAGGAACACGAAAACCACGCCGAAACCGATAAAGGTTTTGACGAAGAATATCATCGTGATATACGCTATCATCAGTATGATTTTCGTTCTCGGGTCGAGCCTGTGCAGCACGGAATCGACCGGATAGTATTGTCCGAGCGCTATTTCACGCATTGCCGTGCCTCCTCTGCCATTCGGCGGCGATCGCTTCCACGAGTTCGTCCTCGTCCACGATCGACGGGTCGACGGTAAAGCCGCGCGCGTTAAGCCCGTCCGCAATCGCCGTGACGGACGGCGGCTCGATATGCAGCGAGCGGAGCAGTTCGGACTGCGCGAAAAGTTCGCGGGGCGAATACACTCCGTAGAGTTTGCCGTCGCTCATGACGGCTACGCGGTTGCAGTACTTCGCCACCTCGTCCATATTGTGCGAAATCATGATTATTATCGGGCAAGTTTTTTTCAAGCGTCTGGCAAGTTCCATGATCTCGGTCTTACCCTTTGGGTCAAGTCCCGCGGTCGGCTCGTCGAGTACCAGCACTTCGGGGCGCATTGCGATAACGCCCGCGAGCGCCACTCTGCGCATCTGCCCGCCGCTGAGTTCGAACGGCGAACGGTCCTTGACCGCTTCGTAGTCAAGTCCCACGAGTTCTATCGCTTCCTTTACTCTCGCTGCGATTTCGTCCTGCGATAAGCCGATATTCTTCGGCCCGAACGACACGTCCTTATACACCGTTTCGTCGAAAAGTTGGTACTCGGGGTACTGAAAAACCATACCAACGCGCGAACGGAGTTTTTTGAAGTCTATTTTTTTTGGTCTGAGGTCTATTTCGTCCACGAAAATCGCGCCGGTCTGTATACGGGTCAGCGCGTTAAGATGCGTGATAAGCGTCGATTTGCCGCTGCCGGTGTGTCCGATCACGCCCAGAAAATCGCCGTCGTTCACGGTCAGATTTATATCGGTGAGCGCGCTCGTCGCGAACGCCGTTTTCGGATTGTAGACGTACCCGAGGTGCTCTATCTTTATCGGCATAGTTTATCTATAAGTTCCTCCGCGGTCGTCACGCCGCTGTCTATCGGTACGCCGCGTTTAATAAGCGCGTGCGCCACTCTCGTCGCCACCGGCACGGTAAGCCCCATTGCCGTGAGTTCGTCCTCGCGCTCGAATATTTCTTTTCCGCCCTCCATCGCGATTTGTCCCTTGTCCATTACGACGATTCTGTCGGCAAGCAACGCTTCTTCCATAAAGTGCGTTATCATCACGACGGACATTTTCTCTTCGCGGTTGAGCCGCCGCACCACTTCCAGTACTTCCGCGCGGCCGTCGGGATCGAGCATGGAAGTCGATTCGTCCAGCACCATTACCCGCGGCTTTATCGCCAGCACGCCCGCTATCGCAAGCCGCTGTTTCTGTCCGCCGCTGAGCCGGAACGGCGTGCCGCCGCGATGCTCGTACATACCTACGCTTTTTAGCGCCCAGTCGACGCGCTCGCGGATCTCTTCGGACGGAAGCCCGAGGTTTTCGGGACCGAACGCCACGTCGTCCTCGATGATCGTCGCGACCATCTGGTTGTCGGGGTTCTGAAACACCACGCCCACCGTCTTTCTCACGTCGAAGAGGTTTTTATCGTCCGAAGTCGACAGCCCGTTTACTTTCACGCTGCCGTTGTCGGGCGTAATCAGCCCGTTCATCAGCCGCGCGAGCGTGGACTTTCCGGAGCCGTTATGTCCGACCACCGCGACGAACTCGCCTTCGTCGACGTTAAGTGCAACGCCGCGAACCGCCTTCGTCGGGCTTTCCGTGTCCTTGCCGTAAGTATAGTAAACGTCGTTTATCTCAATGATGCTCATATATTTATTATAGCGAGCCGAAGCGTTTTAGGCAAGTTATTTGATAGGTAAAAACCGGACTTTGGAACGATTTTTTTTGAATCCCGCACAATATTTTTAAAGATTATCGCGCGCACGCGCGTCAAACGGTTGTCTTTTACTTTTATTTATGGTAAAATGTGATAAAAGTATTACTATATACTTAGGTTGTATAACCTTTGACCAAACGATTTACAAACCTATACACACTATTATTTCAGCAATTACGGTGAGAAATTATGCACAAGATTATAGCAATAGCAAACCAGAAAGGCGGCGTCGGCAAAACCACGACTTGCGTGAACCTCGCGAGCTACCTCGCGCTCATGGGCAAAAAGGTTCTCGCGGTGGACATCGACCCGCAAGGAAACTGCAGCAGCGGTTTCGGCATAGATAAGACCAAAGTCAAGTACTCGACCTACAGCGTGCTTTCGGGCGAAGTCGACGCGAAGGCGGCGATTATCCCCACGCTCGTCAAGAATCTCGACATTATGCCCTCGAATATCGATCTCGCGGGCGCGGAAGTCGAACTCGTCGGCGTGGAGGACCGCGAGAAAGTACTCAAAAAAGTTCTCTCCCCGCTTCGCAACTCTTACGACTACATACTTATCGACTGCCCGCCGTCGCTCGCGCTTCTGACGGTCAACGCGCTGACCGCCGCGAACTCGATACTTATCCCCATTCAGGGCGAATATTACGCGCTCGAGGGACTCAGCCAACTTATGAACACCATAAGGCTCGCGAAAAAGATACTAAACCCGCAACTCGAGGTCGAGGGCGTAGTGCTGACCATGTACGACAGCCGCTCCCGTCTCGTCCAGAACGTCACAGAAGAGATTTACAAGTTCTTCGGCAAAAAGGTGTTCGACTCCAAGATCCCGAGAAACATTCGCCTGGGCGAAGCGCCGTCCTACGGACTCCCGGTCATGCTGTTCGAGCCCAAGTGCGTAGGCTCGCTTGCGTACAAGTCGCTTGCGGAAGAGTTCCTGACGCGCAACAACGACACTTACAAGAAGATTACCGACCTTAAAATTCTAAAATACAAGGCGCAGTAGCGATGCTCTGCGCTTTCGCGCTTTATAGCGGACGGATATGGAAGTCAGCGGAACGGACAAAAAAAGCATATTTCTGAAAAAACCGAAACTCATGTATATCGGCGTTTACCGCCATTCGAGCGGCGGTTGGATGAACAAACTCCACTGCCACGACTTCTGCGAAATCATGCTCGTTAAAAGCGGCTCGGGCAAGTTCCGCGTGGACGACGAAACTTTCCCCTTCAAAACCGGCGACATGATCGTGTGCAATCCGCGCGTCATGCACAACGAGTTCTTCGACGACGACGTGACCGCGGACATAATGTTCCTCGGCATCGCGCGGGTACTCGTCGAGGGCTGCCCCTCCGGTTCGCTCGTTCAGGACGCGCCCTTCCGCATCGTGAATACCGGCGCTTTCTACGACCGCATAATGGGCTACTGCGATCAACTCCTTTGGGAGAACGAACTCAAGCCCGCTTATTTCAGCGTTATCAGCGATTCGCTTTTAACCATACTGGTATCGTTCGTGCTTCGGCTCACTTCCCGTCAAGCCGACGAGATATTCGAAAGCAAACGGACGTATACCGAGGTAAAGGACTTCCTCGACAAGAACTTTACCACCATAGACACGATAGACAACGTGTGCCGCAGTCTTTATATCAACAAGTACTACCTTACGCACTTGTTCAAAGACACTCTCGGCATACCGCCTCTAAAATACCTGATTAAAAAACGCATTTCTCTCGCGAAAAAACTTCTCGCCGAAACAGACGAACCTATCGGCGACGTCGCGAAAGCGTGCGGTTACGTCGACGTAGCGTACTTTTGCAGAGTATTCAAAAACGTCGAGGGCGTAACTCCGCTCGCTTACCGCCGTCTTAACTGCGGCAATGCGCCCGAGAATCCCTCGGAAAGGAAGGACTGATCCCCGCTTACATCACTAATCTGCTATCCCCGACCGAAACGGCTTACCGCCCGGACGGTCGTACAAGCCCGCCGCGCGCACGGGAAAAAGCGCGTATGCGGCAATCGCCGCGACCGAAATCTATTTTGCTTTGACGCTTTCTATGCTCCTGCCGACTTTCAGTAAATTTCAGTACTGTCGCCCGGGCATACTACTTATACTTGAATTACATAATCGTAAACCATAAAAAATAAATTATTAACGCGGGGAACGGCGGATTCCGAAGCCGCTCGCCCGCACAGATAAAGAAGGAAAAGGAAGCGATCACGCCCGCGGTTTAGTTTACCGACCTTTGGCGTGCGACCGCTACGTAAAGGAGAAATATTTTGAAAGGCTTCGTTCGTATGCCGAGCGTGTCCCGGCTACTGACAAAAAAACAAATAATATCGTTTCTACTGATCATGTGTACGGCTATGGTAGGAACTTTCTGGTTCTTAGGCTGTAACAAGACGAGTTTCGAAAAAGAACCTATGAATATTCCGCAAGGGGACGAAAAGACCTTGCCGAAACCCACCGACGGCACTACCCCCGCAGATCACGAAGCGATCGAAAACTACTACATCGCCACCGGCGTTCTACGTGAAGCCGGCAGCTTCGTAGGACAGACTACCGGTACTTCCGTTTCTTTAGGCATCAATCAGGACATTTACGCAAGCCGCACGGTACTCGGAAAAGACGTTTTCAAAGAGTCTTACTCGTTCGGCGTGAAGAAAGTCGGCATGCAGTTCTACGTCAGCGGCAAAAACTACGTAATGCGCGACACCTCGTCGCTCGCCGCCGTCGACAGCCCGAACTGGGATAAAAGCACTCCGTATAAGGTCAGCGAGGAAACGTTCACCGGTAAGTTCGGCGGCAAGCCTCTCGGCATTTGCAACTACATCGTAAAAGACGAAACGACTACGGGAACGTACTTAGGAATAGAGGACGGTTTGCACGCGTTCCGCTACGACTTCGACGTTAAGACCGCCACGCCCAAAATGCTGCTCGAAATGAAAACCATGTCGGGCATGGACAGCACTTTCACCCGCGCGGCGATCATCGTGTATATGGATAACGACTGGGTAGTCAAAAAGACCACGACCGACTGCGAGTACGTCGTTTCTTACGGTATGCTCACTCCGTCGTGCACCGAATCGATTACCGAAGTATTCTCCGCGCTCGGCGAGGGTACTTCTCTCCCTCACGGCGACGTTTTCGGTCCTTATCTCGAAGCGGAAGTCACCGACCCCATCGAGAAAGAACCCACCGCGCTCGATTATATTATGAGCGGTTTCGGCGCGTACATGGCTGGAACTCCGCTCGTCGCGACCATCGAAGCCGACGGTATCGTCAATCTCCGCGGCGCCGCCAGCGTCAATATCGACATAAACGAACTGTCCAACATAAAAGCCCGCGTGAAGATCGACGAACTGTCATATCGGGGCATTATGCTCCGCGACTTGTTCGTCGCGTACTCCGACGACACGGTTTATATCAAATACGCCGATCTCAAGGCGAAAGGCACCGTTACCGACGCGACCGCGCTTGTAAAGAAACTGACCGCGCTTATCGCTCAGCCGGCAGACGGCGAAAACTCTTCGGGCGGCGATCTCTTCGGCGATCTCGACGCAAGCGCGCTTCTCGATAGCATGACTCTCGTATGCGAAAACGGTGTCGCTACCGTCGGCATCACCATTCCGCTCGGCGACGTGACTGTAACCGCCACGCTCGAATTCACCGACGGCGATACGATCGACTTTACCGCCGCTCACGCTTCGATCACGGGCAAGGACGGCGCCGAGATGCTCACCGCCGTCATCAAACCCGTCGAATCCGCCTTCGTTCCCGAAATCGATGGTACGTATTACGACGTTATTCCGCTCGTCAACGAACTCATCGACAACGACGGCAATATCTGTGTGAAAGCGGTAGTCGGCGTGGACGGCGTGCTCAGCGCTCCCATTACGCTTAACGCGAAAGTCAACCTCGCTACTCTGCGCGTGGACGCAAGCGGCACAATCGGAACTAATCCGAACGAACTGCGCGTGCGCTTCGACAAAACCGCAAACAGCGTTTACATCGCGTTCGGCGCTCTTAAAGCAAGTTTCAACCTCGAAGATATCCCCGCGATTAAAGATAAGTTCGCCGGCTTGACTTCGGCTACCGAAACGACCGAAACCACCGAACCCGCTTCGACTTTGGATATTATAAAGAATATCCTCGGTAAACTCACCGTCACCGAAACGAACGGCAAACTTATGATTGCGCTGAAATATAACGATCTCAACGCTTCCGTCACGCTTAACGAGAACGGCGAAGCGTTCGGCTTCGGCAATATCTCCGCTTCTTACGGCAAACTCAATATTACCGCCACCGCCTGTAGCCCCGAATCGGTCAATACGATTGAAGATACAGAACTTAAGGAATTTAAGAATATCGTTCCCGTACTCGACGTAATCGACGAGAACCTCTCGATCAATCTAAGCGCGGTTATCTCCGTGAACGCGGGAAGCGTAACCCTCAAGAATATCCCGGTCGACCTCTCCGTCGATCTTAAGACGCTCACCGTTATGGCGAAAGCGACGATATTCGAAAAAGATATTTTCGTTAAGTACGCGGACGATACCGTTTACGTTTCCGCGCTCGGCATAAACGCCAAGGCAAGCAAGGACGATATTACTTCTATCGTAGATAAATTCAAGACGATTTTCGCGACCGACGATACGACCGCAAATGCAATGAGCGGCTTGCTCGAATCGCTGGATCTCGACAATATCCTCGCTTCGCTCAAAGCGACGGCAACCGAAAACGGCGTAGTTCTCTGCGGCGAAGTTTCGGTAAACGATATCCTCGTTTCGCTCGGCATTACGCTCAGCGCTGACGATTCGGCCTATAACTTCGGCGGAGTGAACGTTTCGGTCAAGAATAACGAAACCGAAATCGTCACCGCTTCCGTCGTTTCCGTCGACGGCTCTACTCTTGACTTCTCGCCCCTCGCCGACACCGCTAAGTTCTATAATCTCAAACCGCTTATAGACCAACTCATCGACACCGACGGCAATATCAAACTGAAAGTTTCGATCGACACCGACGTAACCGACGCGATTTCGGGTGCGATTTCGGGCGCGATTACCGAAATTACAGACGGCAAGACCGAAATCGAAACCGCCGAGAAAAAGCCCATCGTAGTGACCGCCACGCTGAACCTCAAGACCATGCGGCTGACCGCGAACGTGCTGGGCATCAACTTGCTCGTCGATCTCAAGACGACCACGCTGTACGCAGAGTGCGGCGGCGCGAAAGTCCTGCTCGAATGCGGCGAAAACTTCGGCGCGGTCAAGTCGATACTGCAAAAACTCGCGCCCGCGATCCGGGTGTTCGCGCCCGACTTCGACCCGAACGCCGAGGTTTCAATCGACGTTATGGCTACGGTCGAAAAACTCGTCAAGGCGCTCGAATCCAAAACCGACGAAAACGGCGTTACGCTTTCGCTCCGGTTAGGTGCCGACGATAATACGGTGAACGTTTCCGTAAGACTTAACGCAAACGAAACCGACTACGGCTTCGGCGGCGCGGTAGTTGCTATGGGCGGCACCAAGATCACGATCTCTACCACCGCTTACGTTACCCCCGCCCCCGACGTCTTCGCAGCCGACGGCTCGATCAAAGAGACCCGGGAACTGAAAGCGAACGGATACGTCGATCTCAGCGAAGTCGCGGATAAGTTCGCGGATACGCTCAACTCTATCTTCACCGCCAAGAACCTCGAAGTTACGCTCGGCGAAGGCTGCGCCGTCACGCTTAACGGCACGACGATTTCGCTCAGCGGCAATATCAAGGTCGCGGGCGTGAACAAGAACTACAACGACGGCGTTATCAAGGTAAACGCCAACCTTAAGATCACTATCGCAAAGGACGGCGGCACCGCAAAGACTTACGGCTTGACCGTAATTTACGTCACCCCGAAAGCCGGCGATCATTACACCGAAACGACCAACGCCGACAACACGGTGACCCGCACGGTAAACAAGCCCAACGCCTACTTCAAGCTCGACAGACTCAGCGGCGACGCTTCTACCGGCAAACCGATTATCGGCACTTTCTCGACCGCGAACATCAAGGAAACGATGGATATTCTCAAAACCATCTACAACAATATGCCCGAACTTCAGGGCGCGTTGTCCTTCCTTATCCCCGAAAGCGCGGACGGTAAGTTCCATATGCCGTCTATAGAAAACGTGGGCGCGCTGGTAGACAGCCTTACGTTCGATAAGGACAACGGCGTGCTCGGCGCTTCGCTGACGGTCGCTTCGCTTATCCACGACGAAGATATGAAAAAGAAAATGAGCGACCCGATCGCGCTTACACTCTCTGCGGACGAGGGCGGCGTAGTCGGCAAACTCGGCGTGACGGTCGGACTGACCATGAAAGACGCAAACGGCAACGCTTCCACTACCGTGGCGCTGAACGGCACCGCGCTGAACGTAGAAGACTTCCCCGCCTACACGTTCGCCTACAACGCCAACGAGAACACCGCGAGAACGAGCGACTTCACCTCTATCAACGACTTGCTCCGCGCCCTCGCCAAGACTTCGGAAAACCGTCATTTCGAAATGAGCGCGAACATAGAACTGCAAATTATCGGTTCGTGGAAAGTTTCTATGGATTTATCCGCTGTCGTCGACGTCGAAGGTAAGGATACATATGTGGCGGCTACGCTAACCAGAAAAGACTTCACGGGTTCCGGCATCGTGTATTCCGATTACGGCGGAACGACCGACCTCTACTACTACGGCGAAAAAGACAACGAAATGTTCTACGTCCACAATCATTACTGCACACGCCGCAAATTCGGTCTTATAAGCGCCAAATACTCCGACGAATACATAAAGTACACAAAAGAAGAATTTACGAACAATTTGATGGATATAATGTTAAAAGATATTCTGCATTTCAGTTCAACCGTAACGGATCAGATCGACAAAGCCGACGGAAGCAAAGATATCAGCGTCGAAGATGTCTTTACAAAGTACTCATACACTAAGGACGGAAACGGAAACAACGTGTTCAACATCGATATCAGCCTCGATACCCTGACCGGAGGCACGATCAAAGCCGTTCCGCTGACGATCACCAGCGACGCGTCCGATAATTTCAAAACGGTTTACACCAAACTCGATATCAGCATTCTTAACGCTACGATAAACGCCAACCTCACTAAGTACGCGAAAGAATCGCAAAACATTAAAGAGGGCATGCCTACGCCCGATAACGCAACTTATAAGTGGTCGTCGTATCACGCATAAACCGCTGAAACGAAAACGCATAAACGCCTAGGGAATTGATTTTCCCCGGGCGTTTTGTTTTGCTTTTTTTTTGAAAGGGGTGACCTTACCGAATTTAATGCTAATTACAGTATAAATAATCTTTAGCCGCCAGAAAACTGCTACAATCGAAACGTGAAAAGTTTTGGCCAAAATCTCAAAAGCCTTCGCGAGCAATGCGGCATCAGTCAGCAAGAACTCGCGGACAAAATCGGCACCACTCAGCCGCGAGTCAGCGAGTGGGAAAACGACAAGGTCGAACCTACCCTATACAACATTATCCGCATAGTGGACACGTTGCGCGTTTCGTTCGAGGACTTGACCGAGGACGTCACCGCGTAAAAATGTAAACGCAAAAAGCACCGATACGACGACTGGTTTTCGTCGGTCGGTGTTTTAATATTATCGTTAGTAACGGTTTTAGAAAATGCGATAAATGTGATTAAAATTAAAAAAACGAAACCCGATAGAATATCAGTCCTATCGGGGCGTTACGCATTTATACGATTTACGCGCGGTTTTTGCGGAGTACGTTGATAAGGATATACGCGCCGATAAGAATTGCCGTTGCGCCGATAAGCACGCCGTACATAGCGCCTATAGACACGGTATGTCCGAAAAAGTCGAGCGTACAGTCAAGTCCGGACTTCAGCCCGTCGACCGCTTCTGCCGGCACTCCGGGCGTGGAAGCGAGTTCGGTCATAGCGCCGTTAAGCGAGTGCGAGCGGATAAGCGCGGTGCCGTAGGTACCGGGGAGGAACATAAGCGTTTTTTGCAGTCCCGAAGCGAAACTCGAGATCGGCATATACGCGCCGCAGATAAAGCCGTAACCCGCGGACACGATAGTGCCGACGGCGGAAGCCTGACCTTGCGACGAGAGAAAACAGTTGATTACGGACGAGATCGCGGTGCCGAAAGCTGTAAGCAGTATCACGTCGAGGATAATGAGCATTACGTCGCCGAAACTGAAATACCAACCGGTCGCGGCAATGTAGATAAAGCACGCGGCGCACGCGACGAAACTTACGATCAGCGTGGAACACAGCGAAGCTACGAAGTACGACACGGCTACGGTGGACTTTCTCACGGGGGTTATCAGCATATCTTTTCTTGCGCCGCTGACCTTGTCGTTGACCATGAGAAGGTTCGAGCAGAACGCGACGGTCACGCAACTGACCGCGAGGAGCGACGAAAACAGTTCGCCGCCGACGATGCCGTTAATCAGTTTATCCGGAACGTTAAGCCCGTCGGGTAAAGCGCTCGTCACACTGTCGCGGTACACGGAAGCGAGGAACGTGGCGTACAGCACCAGTAGCACCACGGGGGTTATCAGCGACACGAAAAACATGCCTTTGTCCTTGAAAAACAGTTTAATATTGCGCTTCGTAAGTGCGAGAAAAGTTTTCATAGCGCGCCTCCTTCGAGTTTTTTGCCGGTAACGGACAAGAAAACGTCGTCCATTTTGCCCTTGGTGATTTCGAAATCGTTGAACAGTTCCGGGTGCGCCACGATAAGGTCGCGGGCGGCGGCGGTGTCCTTGACTTCTATTCTCACCGCGTCGCGGATCTTCTCGTAAGGAAGCCCGAGCGCGTTCACGGCGGTTTCGTCGGCGTTATAAACGGTGATAAAGTCGCCGGTATACGCGTTCTTGAGTTCGAGCGGCGTGCCTTGCGCCACGATTTTGCCATGATCGAGGATAACTACATGATCCGCGTCGGCGGCTTCTTCCATATAGTGCGTGGTAAGGAACACGGTCATTCCGTCGCGCTTGCGGCAGTTGTCCACCACTTCCCACAACGTTTTGCGGGTCTGCGGGTCAAGCCCGGTCGTAGGCTCGTCGAGTATCAGAATCTCCGGCTTGTGGATAAGCGCTCGGGCTACGTCTATTCTGCGGCGTTGGCCGCCCGAAAGTTTACCGAGCGTGCGATTGAAATAATCGCCGAAGCCGAGCAGTTCCTCGAGTTCGCCGACGCGCTTTTTCGCCGCTTCGCCGGTAATTCCGTAAAGCGCCGCGCGGGCGTAGAGATTGTCTTTTACGGTAAGACAGCCGTCGAGCGCGGACGACTGGAACACTACGCCGATCTTAGCGGTGATCGCCGCCATATCCGTGTCGACGTTCTTGCCGTCGAGAATTACCGTGCCGGAGTCTTTCGACTGCGTTCCGCACATAATCGATATCGTCGTGGACTTGCCCGCGCCGTTTACGCCCAAAAACGCAAACAACTCGCCGCGCTCGACCGCAAACGACAGATCGTCCACCGCCCTCAGATCGCCGAACGTTTTGACGAGATGACTTATTTCTATGATTTTATCCAAGTTTTTCTCCTCGATTGCGCGCCGCGGTTCCCCGTGCGTTTCTTTCGGCGCACCATCTTATACAGTATAAGATAATTCGACGATTGTGTCAATACTTAGAGGGTGCGTCGTCCGTTTTTTTGTAAGAATATTAGGAAATATGCGGTATAAGTTGCACAAACGCGCCGTAAGCCGCTGTGTTTTGGGCTTGTTGATAAAGTTTTATAAGGATAATTTATTCGGTCAATACTTCTCTACCAACGGAAATCCTCACGCACTAAAACGGCAATCACAACGTTTCATTACACAAACAAAACCGCCGTAAGGGATCTTACGACGGTAAATGTTTTGATTTGTGGGGGGTGACCCGTTTCGGATAATTCCGGGGGATGCTTTACCCGGTTACGTGGCGGCAAGCGGTTTACTTGACCCCGCGTAAAACTCGGGCTACGGCAAAGACGGAATTACACCAACTCGATGATGGCGGTTTCTGCGCTGTCGCCGCGGCGGGTACCCATTTTGATGATGCGGGTGTAGCCGCCCTTCTGACCTTTTTCCGCAGCGCGCTGAGCGTACTTCGGAGCGTACTCATTGAACATTTTTTCAATGAGCGGGTGGCGGATATTCTCGGTACGAGCGACGAAGTTAGCCTTCGTTTCGTTCTCCTGCTTCTGCTCCTGCAGATCGTAGACGTAAGCCATGATCTTGCGGCGAGCGGCGAGCTTCTTCGGACCGTCGTTGACGAGTTCGACCTTGATGTCCTGACCCTTGTCGTTCTTACGGGTTTCGACTTTCTTAACCGTATCGGTATAGGTATTGACGGCAACCGTGAGGAGTTTTTCGGCGATACGCGCGACCTCTTTCGCTCTAGCGTTGGTCGTTTCGATCTTACCGTTCCACAGCAGTTCCGACACCTGGTTTCTAAGCAGAGCCGTTCTCTGGTCGGTAGGTCTGCCTAATTTTCTCTGTAATGCCATAATGTCCTCCTAATCTTCGTTGCTTCTCAAGTCAAGCCCGTAACTGCGAAGTTTGGCAATAACTTCGTCCAGCGATTTTCTGCCCAGGTTTCTGACTTTAAGCATATCGTCTTCGCTTTTTTTAGTTAAATCCTCGACGGTATGGATGCCCGCGCGTTTAAGGCAGTTGTAACTGCGAACGGAGAGATCCATTTCCTCGATACTCATTTCCAAAATCTTGGTGTGCTTGTCGCCTTCGTTGCTGACGAGAATCGTCGTGCCGCTGAAAGTGTCGGATAAGTCGACGAACAGTCTGATATGTTCGCAGATCGCCTTTGCGGCGAGGCTGACTACTTCCTTTGCGGACAGCGAACCGTCGGTCTTTACTTCGAGAGTGAGTTTGTCATAGTCGATGCTCTGTCCCACGCGGGTGGATTCGACGCTGTAACTAGCCGCTTTGACGGGCGTGAAGATCGAATCGATGGGAATATAGCCGATCGGCTTGGACGAATCCTTGTTGTTCGCCGCAACGACGTAACCTCTGCCGCAACCCACGGTCATTTCCATATTGAGTACGCCGCCCTCGTCAAGAGTGCAGATGTACATATCGGGGTTGAGGATAGTGATTTCGGGGTCGCGCTCGATATCCGCAGCGGTGACTACGCCGGGAGTTTTTCTCTCGATTTTAAGAGTCTTTTTCAGCGATTTGTCGGCATACTCTGCTTTCAGATTAAGACCTTTCAGGTTGAGTATGATTTCCGCAACGTCCTCTTTGACGCCGGGAATCGTGGAGAATTCGTGAGAGATGCCCTCGATATTGATGCCGACCACAGCCGTGCCGGGAAGAGCCGACAGGAGCACGCGTCTTAAAGCGTTTCCGAGCGTAATTCCGTAACCGCGCTCGAGAGGTTCTACGACGAACTTGCCCGATCTGTTATCGGCACTTTCCTCCAGTGTGATTCTTGGCGTTTCGATTTCCATCATATTTAATTATCTCCTTGTCTGAATTGCTGAAAAGCAACCTGATTACTTGGAATACAACTCGATGATAAGTTGTTCGTTAATGTTAAGGTCGATATCCTCGCGCTTCGGGTTGTCGAGGATCTTTCCGGTGAAGTTTTCGGTGTCGAACTCGACCCACTTCGGCATAACGATCTTCGCGCCGCGAAGTTCCTTGAACAGTGCGTTGTCTTTCTTGTTTTCCTTGACCGCGATAACGTCGCCGGGCTTTACCTGATAACTCGGAATGTCGACGGTCTTGCCGTTCACGGTGATGTGACCGTGATTGACGACCTGACGACTCTGAGCGCGGCTGGAGCCGATACCCATACGGTAAACGACGTTGTCAAGACGCTTTTCGATGAGTGCGAGCATGTTCTCGCCGGTGACGCCGTCAAGACGTTCCGCCTCTTCGTAGTAAGCGTGGAACTGCTTTTCGAGCAGTCCGTAAGCGCGTTTAACTTTCTGCTTCTCGCGAAGCTGTACGTTGTATTCGGACGCTTTCTTTCTCGTAACGCCGTGCATACCGGGGGCTACGGGGCGGCGATCCATCGCGCACTTTTTGGTGGAGCAACGCTCGCCTTTAAGGAACAATTTTGCACCTTCGCGTCTGCAAAGTTTGCAATCTGCGTTAGTATATTTAGCCATTGTCTGTTTCTCCTATTATACTCTTCTGCGCTTGGGCGGGCGGCAACCGTTGTGCGGGATAGGCGACACATCGGTGATAGCCGTGACTGCGATACCTACGGTTTCGAGCGCGCGGATCGTGGACTCGCGTCCCGAGCCGGGGCCTTTTACGAACACTTCGACCGAACGGATACCGTGTTCTTTAGCAACCGCAGCCGCTTTTTCGCAAGCCTGCTGAGCCGCGAACGGGGTGCTCTTTCTCGAGCCTCTGAAGCCGAGTGCGCCCGCGCTGCAAGCGGAAATCGCGTTGCCCTGCTCGTCGGTAAAGGTGATCAGCGTGTTGTTGAAAGACGCGTGAATATGAACCTGACCTTTATCGATGTTCTTGGTTATTCTCTTCTTAGTAGTTTTCTTAACTGCCATAGTCGTTACACTCCCGATTACTTCGTCGCTTTCTTAGCGCGGCCGACGGTACGCTTCGGTCCCTTACGGGTACGCGCATTCTGCTTGGTGCTCTGACCGCGAACGGGCAGACCCTTACGATGTCTTACGCCGCGATAGCAACCGATTTCCATAAGACGCTTGATGTTAAGCGCAACTTCACGATGAAGGTCGCCTTCGACGACGACGTTGTGCTCGATGTAATTACGGAGCGCGTTTTCCTGCTCTTCGGTGAGGTCCTTGACGCGAACGTCGGGGCTGACACCGGTTTCCTGTAAAATCTTGTTTGCCAGAGGACGACCGATACCGTAGATGTAGGTAAGACCGATCTCTACGCGTTTCTCTCTCGGCAAATCAATACCAGCAATTCTTGCCACTGTTTTTGACTCCTTTGATTTTTTAGATAGATAAATGTTTTGATATTATATTGAAACGAACCGTTCTCTGCCGCTATGGAATGTTAGCCGCAAATTCTTGTCCGCGTTTGTTTTCGTGCGTTAAAGTTATCATAACGGTTTTGCCCGCGCTTTCGTAACGCCTACAAGCGCTACTGCTCTTTTCTAAGGATACTTTGTCGCCGCGAGAGCATATCTTCGCAACTTACAGCCGTCGTATCCGCGGGGCTAAGGACCTGCGTCAAAACCGCGCAATAGCCCGACAGCCCGAACGGATTTCCGTTTGGGCTAGCGGGGTGAACACGAGTTTATTAACCTTGTCTTTGTTTATGGTTGGGGTACTTGGAGCAGATAACCATAACCTTGCCGTGGCGTTTGATGACCTTGCATTTGTCGCACATAGGCTTAACAGAAGATCTGACTTTCATGATGGACTCCTTTAATTTTTGTTTCTGTAAGTGATTCTGCCCTTGGTGATATCGTAAGGCGACATTTCGATCTTAACGGTATCCCCCTCGAGAATCTTGATGTAGTGCATTCTGATTTTGCCGGAAATGGTACAGGTAACGATATGTCCGTTGGACAATTTTACCTTGAACATCGCGTTACGCAAACATTCTACGACCGTTCCTTCGGCTTCGATATTATCGTCTTTCGGCATTACGCCCTCCCTGAATCGATTTAACGACTTTTTCCACGGCTTTGTCGGTAAGCCCCGCGGGCAACTCGCTTTCGCGAATAACCTCGAGATGCTTGATCCGTTTGAGTTTCGGATTATCGAGCTTACGGTACTTGCCGTCGACGACGAGAACGAAGTCTTCGTTCACTTTTGACGCAACTACGTACACTCTGTCGGTATCGTGTCCCTTAAGACTCTTTACGATATAACCTTCCTGCAAAACGCACCCACCTTGTAAACCGCAAATATTATTATAACACAACTAATACCCGTTTGTAAAGCGTTTTGTAGGGTTAATTTTTTTACCCGCGCTTCCTACCCGAGGTAATTTTATAAGGTTAAAATTTCGGGTTCGCCGTCAGTAACGAGAATTGTGTTCTCATAGTGCGCGCTCGGCTTGCCGTCCAGCGTTCTGCACGTCCAGCCGTCGCCTTTGTCGATAAAAACTTTGAAAGTGCCGAGGTTTACCATAGGCTCGACCGCGAGCGTGTAGCCTTTCTTGAGCATTACGCCCGACCCCGCCGCGCCGAAGTTCGGTATGGACGGATCCTCGTGGACGCGTCTGCCGATGCCGTGACCGGTCATAACGCGCACGACCGAAAAACCGTTACTTTCGACGTAAGACTGTATCGCGTGGGAAAGGTCGCCTAAACGTCTGCCCGCACGAGCGTTCTTTATACCCTCGAAGAAACTCTGTCTGGTGACGTCGATAAGCCGCTGCTTCTCTTCGCTGATCTTGCCGACAGCGAACGTTCTCGCCGCGTCGCCGTTGAATCCGCCGTAAGCGGCTCCCACGTCGATACTGACGATTTCGCCCTCTGTAAGTTTTCTTGCCGACGGTATGCCGTGAACGACGATATCGTCGATAGAAATACAAGCGGAGGCGGGAAAGCCGTACAAATGCTTGAAGTTAGGCGTTCCGCCCTCGGACCTTATGAAATCTTCGATTATCAGGTCGAGTTCATGCGTGGATACTCCGGGCACGACGTACTTTTCTATCATTTTGAGCACGTCGCCGGTGATCCGGCACGCAACGCGCATTTTCTCGAGATCCGCGTCGCTTTTTACGGTGATCATTTCTTGAGCGCCTCGGTAATTTCGTCGAATACTTCTTCGATCTTGTTCATTCCGTTCACGCTCACGAGTTTACCCTGCTTGGAGTAATAGTCGATAAGCGGCGCGGTGGACGCGGTGTACACCTTGAGGCGGTTAGCCACGGTTTCGGGTTTGTCGTCGTCGCGGTGCATAAGTTTGCCGCCGCACTTGTCGCAATCCTCGTCCTTTTTGGTGGAAACGTGGTAACTTTCGCCGCACTTGGAGCAGACGCGTCTGCCGGTAAGCCGATCGGAAAGAGCGTCGAGGTCGACGTCGATATTGATAACCGTGTCGATGTTCGCGATCTTATCGAGGGCTTCGGCTTGCGCGAGCGTTCTCGGGAAACCGTCGAGGAGATAACCGTTTTTCGCGTCGTCCTCGAGAAGGCGAAGTCTTACGATTTCGACGGTTACTTCGTCGGGAACGAGTTGCCCCTTGTCGATATACGACTTAGCCGTGACGCCGATTGGGGTTTGCTCCTTGATGTTCTTTCTGAAAATGTCGCCGGTGGAAATGTGCGGGATACCGTACTTTTCCGCGATGCGAACTGCCTGCGTGCCTTTACCTGCGCCGGGTGCGCCCAACAAAATCAAATTCATAATTCGTCCTTTTTTCCGACCGAAGCCACGCCCCGCGGGTTTTCTGCTTTCCTAACCTACTTAAGGCAAAGAAAGCGACTGACCACGCGGAACGCGGCTACTTCGGATAATTTCTTTTACTTTAAGAAGCCCTTATACTGCTTCATCATCAACTGGCTTTCGAGTTGCTTGTCGAATTCGAGCGCAACGGACACGACGATCAACATACCGGTCGCGCTGAGCGCGTTGACGAGCGTCGAGTCGAGAACCAACGAGAAGATAAGCGACGGAACGATTGCGATGAACGCGAGGTAGATCGCGCCGAACAGCGTAACTCTCTTGGAGATTCTGACAAGGTACTCGTAGGTAGGTTTGCCGGGTCTGATGCCGGGAATAAATCCGCCGTACTGTTGAATGTTGCGGGCGACTTCCTCGGGGTTGAACTGGATCTGCGCGTAGAAGTAGCAGAAGAACAGAATGAGGAGTCCGACGCACACGCTGTAGATAGGCGTGCCGCTACCGAGCCATTTTACCCACCAAGCGTAGAAAGCGCTTTTGGGCGCAACCATCTGAGAGATAAGTTGCGGGAAGGTAATGATCGCGGTCGCGAAGATGATGGGGAGAACGCCGCTGGCGTTGACTTTGAGCGGGATATAGGTGCTCTGTCCGCCGTACTGCTTTCTTCCCTTGATCTGCTTTGCGTACTGAACGGGGATCTTGCGTTCCGCGAGGTCCACGAATACGATAAGCGCGAAGATGACGATAACCATCAGAACGAAGCCGAGCAGTTCCCAGATAGCGGTCTGGCTGCCGCCGATCGCTTCGGTGAACTTAGCGATGATGGCGAGGCCTGCGCTGGCGAGGATACCGACGAAGATGAGGAGCGAAATACCGTTGCCCATACCGTTCTCGGTGATGCGTTCCCCCAACCAAAGGGTGAACATCGAACCCGCGATAAGCATGACGGCTACGAAGATGCCGACCATCCATTTCTCGGTGAGAAGTCCGCTGAAGATAGCGGTTTCAAGTCCGTCCTGATTAGCCCAACTGACGGTGATCGCGGCCGCCTGAGCGATAGCGAGGATCAGCGTGGCGTATCTGGTGATTTTAGTAAGTTTTTTTCTGCCCTCGCCGCCCTGTTTGGAAAGTCTTTCCAGAGCCGGGATAGCGACGGTGAGAAGCTGAATGATGATGGAAGCGTTAATGTAGGGGGAAATGCCTATTGCGAGGAACGCGCCGTTAGCGAGCGCGCCGCCCGTAATGGAAGACAAGAGCGTGAGCAATGAATCGTTACCTGTAACGGAACTGTTTACTGCCGCGCTGATGCCGGGGACGGGAAGCCAGCAGCCGATGCGATACACGAAGAGCAGAGCGAGCGTAATGAGCATCTTCTTTCTGACGTCCTTGTTCTTGAAAGCATTTGCCAACGTATGAAACATTATAACACCTCTACTTTTCCACCGAACTTTTCAATTTTCTCAATATCGGATTTGGAGAATTTGTTTGCCTTTACGGTCAACTTCTTGGTAAGTTCGCCGTTGCCGAGCACTTTGAGTCCGTACGGTTCGATCTTGGAAAGCACGCCTGCTTCCAGAAGGAGTTCCGCGGTGATCACGGTGCCGTCCTCGAAGCAGTTAAGACTCTCGAGATTGACGACGGAGTAAACCTTTTTCCAGTTGTTGTCGAAGCCGGTTTTGGGCAGACGACGCGCAAGAGGCATCTGACCGCCTTCGAAACCGATACGGACGCCGCCGCCGCTTCTAGCCCACTGACCTTTGTGACCCTTGCCGCTGGTTTTGCCGAGTCCGCTTCCGATACCTCTTCCGAGGCGTTTTGCGGAAGTTCTCGCGCCCACGGCGGGACTAAGTTCATGAATTTTCATAATTATGCCTCCACGGGTTCGACCTTAACGAGGTGCTTGACGACGAAGATCATACCGCGGATAGCGGCGCTGTCCTCGTGAATCGCGCTGGAACGGATCTTGTGAAGTCCCAAAGCCTGCACGGTCTTTTTCTGCTTTTCAAGGCAGCCGATGGTGCTCTTGACAAGCGTAACTTTAATTTTGCCGTTAGTATTGTTAGCCATAACTTACACCTACCCTAAAATCTCTTCTACGGTCTTACCGCGGAGAGCGGCGACCTGTTCGGGCGTACGAAGGCTCTTAAGTCCTTCGAGAGTAGCCTTGACGCAGTTGATGGGGTTACGCGAACCGTAGGTCTTGGTGGTGATGTTCTTGATGCCCGCAAGTTCTACTACCGAACGAGCCGAGCTGCCGGCGATAACGCCGGTGCCCTCGGGGGCGGGTTTCAAGAGTACGGAACTCTTTCCGAACTGACCGATTGTTTCGTGCGGAATGGTGTTTCCGTCCATAGCGACCTTTATAAGGCTTCTGCGAGCGAGAAGTTCGGCTTTTTTGATAGCCTCGGGAACTTCAGCCGCTTTCGCCGCGCCGATACCCACGCTGCCCTTGCCGTCGCCGACGACTACGAGCGCGGAAAAACGCATATTTCTGCCGCCCTTAACGACCTTGGTGATACGGTTTACCGCAACCAGTTTGCTGGAAAAACCGTCGTCGGGCTTAACTTCTTCACGTTCTCTTCTTGCCATGATGAATGAACCTCCTATTAGAATTTAAGTCCGGCTTCTCTTGCGGCTTCCGCAAGCGCCTTTACGCGTCCGGTGTAGAGGTAACCGCCTCTGTCGAACACGACGGTGGTGATGCCCTTCTCGAGCGCTTTCTTCGCAACATCCGCTCCGACCTTTTCCGCAGCCTGAACTTTGGTAAGTCCGGTAACGTCCATGCCCTTGGCAATGGTGGAGGAAGAAACGAGCGTGTTTCCCTTTACGTCGTCGATAATCTGAGCGTAGATGTGCGTGGTCGAACGGTAAACGTTAAGACGCGGTACCGCAGCCGTGCCCGAAACTTTGTTACGGACGCGCAGGTGTCTTTTCGCTCTGACGGCGTTCTTATTTGCTTTATTGATCATAACGAATTAACCTCCTGTTACTTGCCTGCGGTCTTGCCTTCTTTCTTCACAAGCACTTCGTCCGAGTAATGGATACCGTAGTTGTGATAAGGCTCGACGGGGCGCTTCGACTTGATGGTCGCGGCAACCTGACCGACTTGCTCTTTGCTGATGCCGGTGACGACGATCGTGTTCGCGTCGGGGCAGGTGATCGTCACGCCCGCGGGGATAACGTAATCCACGGGGTGCGAGAAGCCGAGGTTCATCGTGAGTTTGTTGCCCGCAACCGCCGCTTTGTAGCCGACGCCTGCGATAACCAGAGTCTTGGTGTACGGGGTTACCACGCCGGTTACCATGTTGTGGATCAGCGCGCGGTAAAGTCCGTGCATAGCCTTGGTCTGGAGTTCTTCGTTATTTCTCGTAACGTGCACTTCGTTACCCTCAACGGTCACGCCTATGTGGCGCGAGTCGACGTGCTGCGAAAGCGTTCCCTTGGGCCCTTTCACGGTTACGACCTGATCTTTGTACTCGACGGTAACGCCCGCGGGTACGGTAATGTGTAATCTACCTATTCTGGACATATACGCCTCCCGTTACCACACGTAAGCGAGCACTTCGCCGCCGATCTTGTTGTTTCTTGCCTGCTTGTCGGTCATAACGCCCTTGGAGGTCGATACGATCGCGACACCCAAGCCGCCGAGGACTTTGGGGAGTTGCTCGTAACCGCAGTAAACTCTAAGACCGGGCTTGGAGATACGCTTGAGGTTGGTGATAACCTTTTCGTTCTTCGCGCCGTACTTAAGCGTGATGACGATATCGCTCTTGCCGTCGTTCTCGACTACTTCGGCGCTCTTTACGAAGCCTTCGTTTACGAGAATGTCGACGATCGCTTTCTTCATCTTGGAATTCGGGACGGAAACGGTTTCATGTTTAGCCGTCAATGCATTTCTGATTCTGGTCAGTAAATCTGCAATAGGATCTGTAACTACCATAACGCCCTCCTCTTACCAACTGGACTTTCTTACGCCGGGGATTTCACCCTTGTAAGCGAGTTCTCTGAAACAAATACGGCAGATACCGTACTTACGAAGTACAGCGTGCGGACGACCGCAGATGGTGCAGCGGGTGTATTCGCGGGTGGAATACTTCTGCGCCTTGCGCTGTTTGTTAATCATTGCTTTCTTTGCCATTTGAAATTATCTCCTTTTCCCTATCAGTTCTTGAAAGGCATTCCAAGCTTGACAAGGAGTGCTTTGGCTTCGTCGTCGGACTGCGCGGTGGTTACGACGCAAATGTCGAAGCCGCGGACCTTTTCAACCAACTCGTAGGACACTTCGGGGAAAATGATGTGCTCTTTGATACCGAGCGCATAGTTTCCTCTGCCGTCGAACGACTTTCCGGAAATACCGCGGAAGTCGCGGACGCGCGGAAGCGCGATGGACACGAGTCTGTCGAGGAATTCGTACATTCTCTTGCCGCGGAGCGTTACTTTCGCGCCGACAGCCTGACCTTCACGCAACTTGAAGTTTGCGACGGACTTCTTCGCCTTCGTGACGAGGGCTTTCTGTCCGCAGATCGCTTCGAGTTCTTTGATCGCGTTCGACACGCTCTTGGAGTTATCCTTGACGTCGCCGAGGCGCATATTGACGATGATTTTGTCGAGAGCGGGAACTTCGTTTACGTTCTTGTATCCGCGTTCTTTCATAAGCGCGGGGACGATCTCCTCTTTGTAGGATTTCATCAAACGGTATCTTCCCGAATCGGTTGCAGCCAAATCCGCAACCTGATTTTTCTTTTCTGCCATTGTAAACCTCCGTTACTTGTCGGAAGACTCGTCGGTCTTCTTAGCCGCGGTTTTCTTTGCGGCGGTCTTTTTCTCTGCCGCACCCTCGGTCTTTTTGGTCGTCGTCTTCTTGGCGGCGGTCTTTTTCACCGGCTTCTCTTCTGCGGGAGTTTCGACTGCGGTTTCGGCGGTCTTGGCGGTTTTCTTGGCTGTTTTCTTTTCAGCCTTAGCCGCTTTAGCGTCGAGCGACGCTCCGCACTTTACGCACACTCTGGACTTCTTGCCGTTCACTTCCGCGTTACCCACGCGGGTAGCCTTGCCGCAAGCGGGGCAGATGATCTGCACGTTGCTGGAATCGATGTTGCCGTTGACCTTCTCGATGCCGCCGGGCTGCTGAGCCGAACGGGGTTTACGATGCTTGGTCACAACGTTCACGCCGTCGACGACAACCGTGTGGTTGGCGGGATTGGCGGAAAGGACCTTGCCGGTCTTGCCTTTATCTTTACCTGCGAGAACGAGTACGTTATCGCCTTTCTTTACATGTAATGCCATAATGACGTTCTCCTCCGATTAAATAACTTCGGGAGCGAGGGACACGATTTTCATATAGTCCTTGTCGCGAAGTTCTCTTGCAACGGGTCCGAAGATACGGGTTCCGCGGGGCTGTTTAGCCGCGTCGATGATGACTGCCGCGTTGTCGTCGAATCTTATATGCGATCCGTCGGGACGGTTGACGCCCTGGTGCGTACGAACGATGACCGCGCGAACTACGTCGCCCTTCTTCACCGCGCCGCCCGGGGTTGCGCTTTTTACGGAAGCAACTATGACGTCGCCGATGTTGGCACTTCTACGGAACGAACCGCCGAGGCAACGGATACACATGATCTCCTTTGCGCCGCTGTTGTCCGCAACCTTTAAATAGGATTGAGGTTGTATCATAATCGTTTCTCCTTACTTAGCCTTTTCGATGATCTCGACAAGACGCCAGCACTTATCTTTCGAAAGGTGTCTGGTTTCCGCGACGAGGACGGTATCGCCGATACCGCATTCGTTGTTCTCGTCGTGAGCCTTGAGCTTCTTGGTCTTGTTGATGGTCTTTTTGTAAAGCGGGTGTTTCGCTTTGTCTTTGATGGCGACGACGATCGTCTTGTCCATCTTATCGGAAACTACTACGCCGACGCGCTCTTTTCTGAGGTTTCTTTCGATTGCTTCTGCCATTTTAGTTTCCTCCGTTAAGCCTTTTTAAGTTCGCGCTCGCGAAGAATCGTTTTGATTCTGGCGATGTCGCGTTTGCAGTTTACCATCTGCATGGGGTTGGACAGTTGCCCGGTCGCATGGGAGAAGCGAAGATTGAAGAGTTCCTGTTTCAACTCGTTGAGTTTAACGTTCAATTCGTCGTCTTTCATTTCGTTGAATTTAACTGCTTTCATTACGCTTTAACCTCCTCTACGGATTTGTCGGGATGAACGAGGTCCGACTTCTTGGCGATTTTGCACTTGACGGGAAGTTTGTGCGAAGCAAGGCGGAGCGCTTCTTTCGCTATTTCTTCCGAAACACCTGCCATTTCGAACATAACTCTGCCCGGTTTAACTACCGCTACCCAGTACTCGGGAGCGCCTTTGCCGGAACCCATACGGGTTTCAGCCGGTTTCTTGGTGACGGGCTTGTGGGGGAAGATATCGATCCAGACCTGACCGCCACGCTTGATGTAACGGGTCATTGCGATACGTGCCGCTTCGATCTGGTTGGAAGTGATCCAACCGGGCTCGAGCGATACCAAACCGTAATCGCCGTAAGCGATAACGCCGCCCGAAATATCTCTGCCCTTCATTCTGCCGCGATGTACGCGACGTCTTTTTACTCTTTTAGGCATTAACATATTACTGTTCTCCTCCTTCGCTCTTGACTACGGGAAGGACCTCTCCCTTGTAAACCCAAACCTTGATACCGATGATACCGAAGGTGGTGTGTGCTTCCGCGGTGCCGTAATCGATGTCGGCACGCATGGTCTGAAGGGGTATCGAACCCTCGTGGTAACTCTCGGAACGAGCGATTTCCGCGCCGTCCAGACGACCTGCGACCATGATCTTGACGCCCTTCGCTCCGCTGCGCATTACGCGGCTCATAGCCTGCTTCATGGTTCTGCGGAAGGACGCTCTCTTCTCGAGCTGCTGCGCTACGGATTCGGCGACGAGAATCGCGTCCATATCGGGGCGTTTTACTTCGAGAATGTTGATGTGGATCGAGCCTGCTTTGACGATCTTGTTAAGCTCTTTCTTGAGCTGCTCTACGCCCGCGCCCTTGGTGCCGATAAGCATGCCGGGCTTGGAGGTGTGGATATTGATGACTACCTTGTCCTGAGCGCGCTCGATGAGTACCTTGGAGATGCCGAAGGCGTAATACTTCTTTTTGATGTACTCGCGGATCTTGTGATCTTCGAGAATGTATTTCGAGAAGTCTTTCTTATTTGCATACCACTGAGCGTTCCAACCGGCGATAACGCCTACTCTCAGTCCGTGCGGATTGACTTTCTGTCCCATATTACTTAACCTCCTTGGTGTCAAGCACAACGGTAATGTGGCTGGTGCGCTTGTTGATGCGGTACGCTCTGCCTTTGGACACGGGCTGTACGCGCTTTAATATCGGACCGCCGTCGGCGTAGATCTCTGCGACGTAGAGGTCGGCTCTCGCCAAACCGTTGTTGTGTTCTGCGTTCGCCGCCGCGGACTGAATGAGTTTGTAGACGATTTCGCTTGCCGCCTTGGGGGTAACCGCCAAGGAGTTGAGCGCCTCCGTAACAGACTTGCCGCGAACGGTGTCGATGACTACTCTGACCTTCGAGGGCGAAATGCGAACGAATCTTGCGTGAGCGCAAGGTCTGGTGTCTTTATTAGCCGCGATCTTCGCGGTTTTTTCTTTCATTCTTTTAGCCATTTGTAAACTCCTTACTTGCCCGAGGTGGTCTTTTCGCCCGCGTGGCCCTTGAAGGTACGCGTGGGAGCGAACTCGCCGAGTTTGTGTCCGACCATTTCTTCGGTGCAGTACACGGGAACGTGCTTTCTGCCGTCGTGAACGGCGATGGTGCAGCCGATGAACTCGGGGAATATCGTGGAGGAGCGCGACCAGGTCTTGATAACCTTCTTGTCGTTGGTTTCAGCCTGAGCCTTTACTCTCTCGAACAATTTTTCTTCTACATAAGGTCCTTTTTTGACGCTTCTACTCATAATTCACCTCTAATTTATGCGCTTAACGATAAAGCGATCGCTTGCCTTGCGGTGCTTTCTGGTCTTGTAACCGAGAGCGGGTTTACCCCAAGGAGTAACAGGGCTGGGCATACCGACGGGGGATTTGCCCTCGCCGCCGCCGTGCGGGTGATCGTTCGGGTTCATGACGACGCCGCGAACGGTAGGTTTGACACCCATATGACGCTTTCTGCCGGCTTTACCGAGCGAAACCAACTCGTGGTCGAGGTTACCGACCTGACCGATGGTCGCCTTGCAGGTAAGAAGGATCATTCTCATTTCGCCCGAGGGCATCTTGAGGGTCGCATACTTGCCTTCTTTCGCCATAAGCTGAGCCGCAGCGCCCGCGGTACGGACGAGCACGCCGCCGTTGCCGGGCTGAAGTTCCACGTTATGAACGAGAGTACCTACGGGGATCTCTCCGAGCGGAAGCGCGTTGCCCGCCTTGATGTCGGCGGTTTCGCCGCTGATTACCACGTCGCCGACGTTGAGTCCCAAGGGAGCGAGAATATATCTCTTTTCGCCGTCCGCGTAGTGAAGGAGCGCGATGTAGGAAGTACGGTTCGGATCGTACTCGATGGTCGCGACTTTAGCGGGGATATTGTCCTTGTTGCGCTTGAAGTCGACGATACGGTACTTGTTGCGGTTGCCGCCGCCGATGTGGCGAACGGTGATTCTGCCGTTGTTATTGCGTCCGCCCGTCTTATTCTTGGAAACGAGCAGCGATTTTTCGGGTTTGTCGGTAGTGACCTCGGCGAAACTGCTTACGGTCTTCTGGCGAGTACCCGGAGTAATCGGTTTAAATCTTTTGACTGCCATTGTGATCTCTCCTTAATCCTTACGCGAGGCTCTCGAAGAATTCGATTGCTTTGCTGTCGGCGGTAAGTTTGACGTAGGCTTTCTTGAACTTAGAGGTGTAACCCTCGGTTCTGCCCTGTCTTTTGTACTTGCCGCGCACGTTGACTACGTTTACTTTGTCGACCGTAACTCCGAAGATCTGTTCGACGGCGGCTTTGATCTGAGTCTTGTCCGCGCGCTCGTCAACGACGAAAACGTACTTCTTGGAGGGGATTCCGTCGTAGCTCTTCTCGGAGAGAAGCGGCTTCTTGATTATATCGTAAGCGTTCATGCTTTGTATGCCTCCTCGATTTTCTCGACCGCGCTCTTGGTCATAACGAGTTTCTCGTTAGCCATAACGTCGTAAACGTTGATGAGCGTGGAATTGATCGTGGTAACGTTGGGGATATTGTTCGCCGCGCGTACCACAGCCTCGTCGGCGTCGGTGACTACCAGGAGCGCGCGTTTTTCAACGCCGAGCGCCTTCATTACCGCGACCATTTCTTTGGTCTTTGCCGCTTCGAGTTTGATCTCGTCGACGACTACCATCGCGTTCTCGGCAACTTTGTCGGAGAGTACGCAGCACAGCGCGCCGCGTTTCATCTGCTTGTTGACCTTCTGCGAGAAGTCGCGGGGCTTGGGTGCGAACACGACGCCGCCGCCCGTCCACTGCGGAGATCTGATAGAGCCCTGACGCGCTCTGCCCGTACCCTTCTGACGCCACGGCTTGATGCCGCCGCCGCGAACTTCGGTTCTGGTGAGCGTGGACTTGGTGCCTTGTCTTGCGTTATTCTGCTGAGCCACGACTACCTGATGAACGAGCGCTTCGTTGAATTCGACTGCGAACACGCTGTCGTCGAGGTTCATCGTGCCGGCTTCGGCGCCGGTCTGCTTATATACTTTAATACTAGCCATATTAACCTCCGTTATTTAGTAGACTTAACGGCCTGCTTGACGGTAACAAGCCCGCCCTTCGGACCGGGAACCGCGCCGCGGATCAAAAGCACGTTGCGGTCTGCGTCTACTTTCACGACGACGAGATTCTGAATGGTCACGTTCTCGTGGCCGTACTGACCTGCCATGTGAAGTCCCTTGATGACCTTGCTGGGGGTGCTGTTCGCGCCGACCGAGCCGAGCGAGCGGTGAACCGGGCCGGTACCGTGGGTCATCTTAAGACGATGCTGATTCCATCTCTTGATCGCGCCCGAGAAGCCGTGACCTTTGGTTACGCCCGAAACGTCGACGATATCGCCCGCCTGAAACATATCGCACTTGATTTCGGCGCCGACCTCGTAAGAATCGGAATACTTGAATTCTTTAAGATATTTCTTGGGCTTAACTCCGGCTTTGTCGAACACTCCTTTCTGCGGCTTGTTGACGAGGTTTTCCTTTCTATCCTCGAAAGCCACGACGGTAGCAGCGTAGCCGTCGCGTTCGACGGTCTTGTTTCTGACTACGGTCATCGGACCTGCTTCAACGACGGTTACCGGGATCATAAGACCGGTTTCGTCGAAAATCTGAGTCATGCCGAGTTTTTTACCTAATATTGCTTTTTTCATAATCGTAATTTCCTCCGCGCGACTTATAACTTGATCTGGATATCAACGCCCGCGGGAAGGTCGAGTTTCATAAGAGAATCAACCGTCTTTGCCGAGGGGCTGTAAATATCGATCAATCTCTTGTGGGTGCGGATCTCGAACTGTTCGCGAGAATCTTTGTACTTGTGCACCGCACGCAAGATGGTGACTACTTCTTTCTCCGTAGGAAGCGGAATAGGTCCGCTCACCTTCGTGCCCGTTTTCTTCGCAGTTTCAACTATCCGCGCTGCCGACTGATCGATAAGTTCGTGGTCGTAGGCTTTGAGTTTGATACGAATCTTTTGACTTGCCATTTTTACTCCTCCGTTTAAGCATTTGCGACAACTTGCTCGTGTGTGTCAAAACGTGAGCGATTTATAGGGGCATAAGTCGTAGCCCCGCACACGCAGTTCGCAATCGCGCGGATTATTCCGCACTTGTCGGTCCGAGTTCTCTTCGCCCTTGCTGATTTTGGCGGAAGTAATCTCGGACGTCATCCCGACGCTCACTAAAATGCCGCACTTTCAGTACAGCCTATCCATTATAACCGATATGAAGTACGGTGTCAAGCGTTTTTAGCAGTATTTTTTAAGGTATTTGCAGTAAAGCGCGGATTTTTTCGATAATTCCGGGCGGCGGGGAGCGACGGCGTACCGGGTCGTACGTCTAGCAATCCTCCGACCGAAAGTGCGGAAAATACGCCTTTACGGGTCGCGCGCGGGCGCGCGTGTGCATGCGCGCGCATCGCGCATATAATTAAAGAAAAAGGACGTAAACCGTCCTCTCTCGTTATAATTCCTCTATGATTCCGGCGATTGCGCCTTCACGGCTATTGACCGTCACGCGTGTTGCGACACGTTTCAGCGCGGGAATCGCGTTACCCACCGCGTAACCTACGTCGGCTAGTTTTATCATACCTATATCGTTCTGGTTGTCGCCGACGCATACGACCTTATCGAACTTTTTGCCGAGCAGCGGTATCAGCCGCTTTAACGCTTCGCCCTTGCCGCTGCCCTTGGGACAGACTTCCAGCGTGCGCCACGACGACATTTCGACGGAGAATCTATCGCCGAACCGCTCCCGCGCCGCTTCATAGTGCTTTTCGCCCAAAGCCTTGTCGGTATGTTCGATAATCATTTTATACACGGGGAATTTCGGTTTTTGCACAAACTCGGCAACGTCATCGCCGTCGCGGTAGAAATTGAAACGGAAATCGCCGTCGGTCACGCGCAGATACGCGTACTCGTCCGCGATCGCGGAAAAATATTCGATTACCGGCACGCACTCTTTGCCCATGGTGAACGACACGACCGGGCGCATTTCGGCAACGGAATACACCGCCGTGCCGTTACTGCACACGCACAGATCGGCTATCGGCATAACGTTCTTAAGCAGCGCGATCTCGTCCGGGTTTCTGCCCGAAACCACCGCGAACGTGCCGCCGTTATTCACGAACTCGTTCACCGCCGCTATATTGTTTTTAGGAATTGCCGCGAAAAAATCGTCGCCGTCGCGATACTTGTACGTATCGGACGTGAGCGTAAGGTCGAAGTCGCTGCAAAGTAAAATTCCGTCGTATCGTTTCATAGTCTCTCTCCTGTGTTTACGGCGATTATTCTACCATAAAACCGCGATTTCCGCAAGCGATTGACGTCGGGGAAGTTTTGCTCGAGAAAAATACGGATAATATCCGCTCCCACTCACAGCACTTTGGATAAAAACTCCTTAAGGCGCGGGGATTGCGGATTGGCAAAAAACTCCTCGGGCGTATTTTCCTCGGCGATAACGCCGCCGTCCATAAACAGCACGCGGGTCGCGACCTCGCGGGCAAAATTCATTTCGTGAGTGACGATAACCATGGTCATGCCGTCGTCCGCGAGTTGTTTCATAAGGTCGAGGACTTCGCCTACCATTTCGGGGTCGAGCGCGCTGGTCGGCTCGTCGAACAGCATAACTTTCGGCTCCATCGCGAGCGCGCGCACGATCGCGATACGCTGTTTCTGCCCTCCGGACAGCGTGGACGGATAAACGTTCGCCTTGTCGTCAAGCCCTATCCTCTCCAAAAGTTTATGAGCCTTCTCTTCGGCTTCGGCTTTGATGTCGTTCGCCGTTTTGCCCTCGTCCTCGAGCGGTTTTTTGTTTTCCGTTTTACGGAACAAGTTCGCTATCTTGCGCCAAAAATTAACCGATTTCGCTTTCGCGCGTTTCTTTTTCGCGATAAGCACGGGCGCGAGCGTTATGTTTTTCAGCACGGTAAGATTGTTGAAAAGATTGAAGTTCTGAAACACCATACCGATTTTCTGGCGGTGAATATTGATATCCACGCGCATATCGGCAAGGTCATCTCCCTCAAAGTAAATCGAACCGCCGGTCGGGTCTTCCATACAGTTCAGACAGCGCAGAAAAGTCGATTTTCCGCAGCCGCTCGGCCCTAATATCGCTATCTTTTCACCGTTTCTGACGTCGAGATCCACGCCTTTCAGCACCTCGTTATCGCCGAAACTTTTCTTAAGTCCGCGCACGGACAAAAGCACTTCGTCGCTCTTTCCTGCGCACCCGAAGTCGAAAAAGCTCTTTTCGCACGCTGCGCAATTCTCTTCGGTTTTATTCTCGCAAGCCGCGCAAGCGTTCTCCGCGGCGTTCTTTATGATTTCGTCAGCCATTACGCGCTCCTTTTATTATCGCTTTTCGACAACGCTTTCTCTACGCATTTCACGAGCAGAGTTATCAGCAGTACCAGCACGATATACACGACCGCCATGAACAGATACGGCATCATAAGTTCGTAGTTTTTGTTGCCGATCGCGCGCATGACCGTGTAAAGGTCGTAAACCGTGATAAAACTAACTACCGAAGTTTCCTTGATAAGCGTGATAAACTCGTTGCCGAGCGTGGGCAGAATATTCTTGACCGCCTGCGGGATAACGATTTTCATCATACTCGTGCCGTAGGTAAGCCCCAGCGCGCGTCCCGCGTCCAGTTGTCCGCGGTCGACGGAATTGATTCCGCCGCGCATTATTTCCGAAACGTACGCGCCGCTGTTAAGTCCGAACACGATTATGCCGACGTTTATCGCTTCCACGCCTCTTGCGCCCATTGCGGGTAAAAGCACGTAGTACGCGATAAGAAGTTGCACGACCATAGGCGTGCCGCGGAAAATCGCTACGTACACCGAACAGATTTTGTCGAGAACGCGCACGACGCGCTTGTACTTGGGCGCGACCTTGACCGTCGCTATCAGCGTGCCTACGACTATGCCTATCAGCAGTCCGCATACCGCTATTAACACCGTATTGAGCAGCCCCTTGAAAAACAGCACCGTCCAGTAAGGGTTGGACATCGTTTCCCAAAAGCGGCTCCATTTCACTTGCCAGTTCATTGTTATCTCCGTAATACGCGAAAAGGTTTCCCGCCGCAACGGACGGAAAACTCTTCGCGCTCATTTCGTAAATTTTTCGTAAGCCGAGTTCAATTCGATCAGTTCGTAGCCACGACGTAGCCGACCTTGTCGCCCTTGCCCTCGTAGTACTTCGCCTCGATCGCGGCGTATGTGCCGTCGTCCTTGACTTTTTTAAGGAACGCGTTGAACTTTTCCAGAAGCGTTGCGTTACCTTTTTTGATAAGGAACGCGTAGTCCTCGTCGGTGAGTTTCACGTCGATTACCTTTACTCCGTCGATAGAACTTACGAGCGCCGCCGCGGGTCCTTCGTCCACCACTACCGCGTAGATATTGCCCGCTTTCATATCCTGAATAGCCGTAACCGCGGTATCGTAGCCCTTGTCATCGATATTAGCGAAGCCGTCGTAGCCGAAGCCCTCGTCGCCTTTTATGTACATCTCGCCAGTCGTTCCCGTCTGGAATCCGATTTTCTTGCCGCTAAGACCGCTCAACGCTTCCTCTACGGCTTTGACGGTGGTTTTGCCGTCGAAATCGGCATTGCCGTCAAGCACGATCAGTTTCTGAGAAGCCTTTGCGTAAGCGTCCGAAAAATCGAAAGTTTTCTTCCTGTCCTCGGAAACGGTGATGCCCGCCATGCCCGCGTCGGCTTTACCCGCTTCGACCTCGCTGAAAATCGAATCGAATTCGATATTATACATCATGGCGAGCCTCGTTCCAGTATTTCAATGTTTCTTATCTCTGTAGTGACGATTTTCAATGCTTGGGCTG
>ENA-UEYI01000215-UEYI01000215.1-human-gut-metagenome-genome-assembly--contig:-NODE-215-length-59678-cov-9.624771_pt1 | contig 59678 bp, 55 predicted proteins | sample MGYA00242900_ERZ507916 | MGnify/ENA primary metagenome ERZ507916 (study PRJEB26167, sample SAMN06115521) | human gut metagenome | host: Homo sapiens | place: China:Chongqing | collected 2015-09-02...
TATCTGTCATCTCTTATGCCTGATGCTGCGGATATGACTTTCCCCAGCGGACAGTTCCCCCAGGTTTATGAAATCAGTTCACCCCCGACAGGCTGCGCACCTACCTCGAACGCGGCGTGCACGAGGTAGACAGCTACAACCCCGAATACAAGGGGCGTCTGGGCGCGGGGCTGATCGACGCCTACCTCGCCGTGTCGATGGACCGGGGCATCGACCCCGATCCGGTCACCGACCTGCGGCACAGCGATACGGCGGGCGAAGTCGAACTGACGTGGACCGTTCCCGAGGACGGGGACGACGGACGCGCAGACTCGTTCATCCTGATGTGGCGGGTCGGGACGCTCGAAAACCCCGATCCCGACAACCTGCCCGAGGGTACCTTCACGGCCACCGTTCCGGTACGCGACAAACAGGCCGGGGAGACGATCTCCTACATACTGACCGACATTGCCGAACGAACCCGCTATGTCGTGGCCGTCATCGCCGTCGATCCCTGGGGCAACCGCTCCCCGACGAGCGTCATTTCGTTCGGAACCCCGGCGAACACCCCGCCGACGCTCGTCCGGGAAGGCGATACGGCGGTAAGCATTCCTTACAACGAGACCCGCACGGTCGCGTTCCTCGTCTCCGACCCCGACAGCCACGGATTCACCTATGAATTGCAGGACCCTTCGGGTGCCGTCACGCCCCGCAAGGACGACGAACGTCTCTATCTCGACATCCGTAACTACAAGCGCGTGCCGGGCAGCTACACGGCCCGGATCACCGTCTCCGACAGCTTCGGGGCCTCCGACGCGGCCTCGTTCGATTTCACGCTCCAGCCCAACCTGCCGCCCGTTCCGAACAACGCCTTCGCGCCCGTATACCTCGGTTCGATGCAGGAGACCGCGGAGTTCACGCCCGCCGCAGGCTTCGACGACGAAATCCCGGAGACGGTGACCTATGCACTCGAATACAACACCGACGCACTCTACCTGCAAGCCACCGCAGGTGGCGGCTACCGGATCATGCCCCTGCGCTACGGCCGTTCGGAGGTGACCGTCACGGCGACCGACGAGGAAGGCCTCGCAGCCCGAAATTCGTTCGCCGTGCTGTGCCGCGACGACTCCCGCGAGGCGGACCTCTACCCCAATCCGGTCGAAAGCCTCCTGACGATCCGCATGGGCCGCAGCGTCCAGGGGGAGCTCGGCGTTACGCTCTACGACGCCGCAGGACGCACGGTGCTGCGGCGCACCGTAGGGATCGCCCCCACGGAACCCGCCGAGATCGACCTTTCGGCGCTCGGCAGCGGCGCCTACACCATCCGCCTCGAACATGCCGGCGGATCGCTCACACGCACCATCGTCAAACTCTGAAAACAACAACGTCATGCATTCGTCATCTCTCCGCACACTACTCGCCGCTACCCTCCTCCTTGCGCCTTGCGCCGCAGCGGCTCAGGGGGCCGCGGCCTTTCTCGACATTCCCGCCGACGCCCGCAGCGCAGCGATGGGCGGCGCCGGCACGGCACTCTCCGCCGATGCCTTCTCCGTTTTCCGCAACGCCGCCCCGCTGTCCTCCGCCGAAACGCGGGCCGGCGGAGGCTACACCTATCTGCCGTGGATGCGCAGTCTGATTCCCGAAACAACCCTGCATGCCGCAGCGGCCTACTTCAAGCCCAACGCAAAACAGGCCGTGTCGCTCGGGTTCCGCCACTTCACCCAATACGGCTCGGAACGCACCGACGACAACGGCAATGTGCTCGGGAGGCTGCGTCCCCGCGACATGGCTTTCGACATCGGTTACTCCCACACGGTCGCCAAAGGACTCTCCGCGGCCCTTACGGGGCGTTACGTCCGTTCGGATGCGGGAACGGGCCATACGGGAAACGCCGTCGCTTTCGATGCCGGGCTCTTCTACCGGCAGACGCTCACCCGGTCGCATGCGCTGAACTTCGGATTCCAGGCGGCGAATTTCGGCGGCGGGCAGCCGCTGCCGTGGCGGTTGAAAGCGGGCGTTGCCGCGGACCTCGCCTTGGCGCAGGCACACCGCCTGACACTGACCGCCGAAGCCGACTGGCAGCTCCGGCCTGCGGAGTCGCGGGCGTGGTCGGGCCGCTTCGGGGCTGAATACCGATGCTGCGGAATCGCGGCCCTGCGGGGAGGCTACCGCTTGGGCAACCGCTCAGCGGGCGAACAGCGTTACGGATCGGTCGGCGCGGGCCTCCGTTGGAAATACGTCGCGGCCGATGCGGCCTACCTGCTCGCCGGAGAGAGTTCCCCGCTGCACGACACGTGGATGCTGACCATCCTGTTCAGCTGGTAATCCCGTGCGCTTCAGAGGCAAACGATCTGGCAGCGCGAGCGGCATCTCAAAATGAGAATGGAAGTTCTCATTTTGAAACGGTTTCACGGCAGGCACGAAAGAAACGCATACTGGCAGTCAGGCAGATAGCGTGAGCTTCCCGATGTGGCATTCCGGTTGGTCTCTTCTGCGGCATGAAACTTTTTATCGTATCCAACAGACTGCCCGTGAAGGTTTCGGAAAAGGAGGGAGAACTTCTTTTCACGCGGAGCGAAGGCGGACTCGCAACCGGGCTCGATTCATTGCAGACCCAATACGAAAAACACTGGATCGGCTGGCCGGGACTCGACGTGGAAAAAGCCGAGGACCGGCAGCACATCCGTGAAGAGCTGGAAAAACTGGACTTCCATCCCGTGTTCCTCACCGGGGAACAGATCGAAAACTACTACGAAGGGTTCGCCAACAGCACGATCTGGCCCCTGTGCCACTACTTCTTCTCCTACACGCAGTACCGGCAGGATTTCCGGGAAAGCTACCGCGAAGTCAACCGGCTCTTCTGCGAGGAGGTGCGCCACCTGGTCGGTCCCGACGACATCGTCTGGGTGCAGGATTACCAGCTCATGCTGCTGCCCGGCATGCTCCGCGAGATCATGCCCACGCTCTGCATCGGCTATTTCCACCACATCCCGTTCCCCAGCTACGAACTGTTCCGGATTCTGCCCGAACGGGCCGAACTGCTGCGGGGCGTGCTGGGCGCCGACCTGATCGCCTTCCACACGCACGACTACATGCGCCACTTCATCAGCACGGCGGAACGGGTCCTGCACATGGATTTCAAACTCGACGAAACCCAGATCGGCAACCGTTTCGTGCGGGTCGATGCCCTGCCGATGGGCATCGACTACGAAAAATTCCACCGGATCTCCTCCTCGCCGGCCGTCGGGCAGCTGATCGCCCGCACGCGGGCCCACTTCGGCGACCGGAAACTGGTGCTTTCGGTTGACCGGCTCGATTACAGCAAGGGCATCCGCCACCGTCTGCACGGATTCGACTCCTTTCTGAAACAACATCCCGAATACCTGGGCAAGGTGACGCTGGCGATGGTGATCGTTCCCTCGCGCGACCGGGTCGGCTCCTACGCCGACCTGAAAACCCGCATTGACGAGGAGATCAGCGCCATCAACGGCCGCTACTCCACGATGGACTGGACGCCGGTCTGCTATTTCTACCACGGCTTTTCGTTCGAGGAGCTGGCGGCCATGTACTACGTCGCCGACATAGCTCTGGTCACTCCGCTGCGCGACGGCATGAACCTCGTGGCCAAGGAGTACGTCGCCGTCAAGGACGGCAATCCGGGCGTATTGATCCTCAGCGAAATGGCCGGAGCATCCGTGGAGCTGGCCGACGCCATCCGGATCAATCCGAACGACACGGAGCAGATCGTTTCAGCGCTCGTCCGGGCGCTGGAAATGCCCGTCGGGGAGCAGTTGCAGCGGATACGACGGATGCAGGCCGTCGTATCGGAACAGACCGTGAACCCGTGGGCCGCGGACTTCATGGCGGGACTGGCCGAAGTGTGCCGCAAAAACCGCTCGGTCAGACGGCGCCAACTGACACCCGAGACGCTGGAACAAATTCTCCATACCTACCGGCACACCGGCCAGCGTCTTCTGCTGTTCGACTACGACGGCACGCTGGCGCCCATCTGCCGCCGCCCCGAGGCGGCCGTGCCGGGACGCGAACTCTACAAGACGCTGTGCGCCCTCGCAGCCGACCGCAGCAACCGCGTGGTGATCAGCAGCGGCCGCGACCGTGCGACCCTGGACCGATGGTTCGGCAAACTGCCCGTCTCCCTGGCCGCCGAACACGGCGCATTCTACAAGGAGTGCCGGGGCGGATGGCACGAAAACCTGCATCGTGCCGCATGGGATTCGGAGCTGCTGGAGCTGATGAACCGTTTTGTCGAACGGACGCCCCGTTCGCATCTCGAACAGAAACAGACGGCTCTGGCATGGCACTACCGCGAAACGGACGAATGGCTGGGAACGCTGCGGGCACAACAGCTGGTGACGGCCCTCATTCCGCTCTGCATGCGCCTGCACCTGCAAATCATGCCCGGAAACAAGGTCGTGGAGGTCAAGTCGGCCGAATATTCCAAAGGTTCGGAGGTCCGCCGTCTGCTGCGTCAGGAGCGTTACGACTTCATCCTCGCAATCGGCGACGACACGACCGACGATGACATGTTCCGGGCCCTGCCCCGGGCGGCCGTCACGGTGAAAGTCGGCGCCGCCTCGGAATATGCCCGCTACAATCTGCCGCGGCAGGCCGACGTACTGCCGCTGCTCACGACGTTCGCCCAAAACGGCCACACCGGCGGATCGGTCCGCGACACGTTCGCACGAGGGGTCCGGACCGTCTGGAAAGCCGTGAGGAACCTGCTGACCAACAAGAAATACGACGATGAAAAATAATCTCAATTACGGCGTCATCGGCAATTGCCGGACCGCCGCGCTCATCTCCGAACGGGGCAGCATCGAATGGCTTTGCTTCCCCGACTTCGATTCGCCCTCGGTGTTCGCCGCCCTGCTCGACCGCACGAAAGGCGGATCGTTCGGATTCGACGTACCCGACGGCTATGCTGTCCGGCAGAGCTACGTCCCGCACACCAACATCCTCTCGACGCGCTTCGCGTCGGACGAAGGCGAATTCGAGGTGCTCGACTACATGCCCTGTTACCGCTCGTTCGAAAAGGAACACTACCTGCCGGCGGAGCTCTACCGCTACATCCGTTTCGTGAAGGGGCGGCCCCGCTTCCGCATTCGCTACGACCCTGCCCCGAACTATGCGCAGGGCGAAGTGCGCATTCGCCGGACCGCCGGATTCATCGAGAGTTACAGCTCCGCCGACAACAAGGACCGCCAGTATCTCTACTCTTCGATTCCGCTGCAAGCCGTCGCCGGCCGCGAGGAGATCCGGCTCGAAAAGGACGAATTCCTGCTGCTGTCGTACAACGAGAAGGTCATCCCGATCGACATCGAACGCGAAAAGATCGAATATTGCCGCACGCTGGTCTACTGGCTCAACTGGACCAACCGGACCCGGCAGTACACCTGCTACAACGAAGTCGTCGAACGGAGCATGCTGGTGCTGAAACTGCTCTCCTACTACAACGGCGCAATGCTGGCGGCGCTGACCACCAGCCTGCCCGAAACCGTGGGCGAAGTGCGCAACTGGGACTACCGTTTCTGCTGGCTGCGCGACGCCTCGATGTCCATCGAGACGATGTTCCGCGTCGGACACACCGGCGCCGCACGGCGGTTCATGAAGTTCATCCAGTCCTCGTTCATGTCACGCCACGACTACCAGATCATGTACGGCATCCGCGGCGAACGGAAACTGACCGAAGTGATTCTGGAACATCTCGACGGATACAAGGGCTCGAAGCCCGTGCGCATCGGCAACGACGCCTACCACCAGAAGCAGAACGATTCGTTCGGCTACCTGATGGACCTCGTGTGGCAGTATTACCGGCTGATGCCGGGCACGCTCGACGAAATCGAGGACATGTGGGAGATGGTCAAGAGCATCCTCGCCACCGTCGCCGAAGAGTGGCGCAATCCCGACAAGGGGATCTGGGAGATCCGCGGCGAAGAGCAGCATTTCGTCTCCTCGAAGGTGATGTGCTGGGTGGCGCTCGACCGCGGGGCCCGCATCGCGGCAAAACTCGGAAAAGAGGAGTTCGCAGCCCGCTGGCGCGAGGAAGCCGAAGCGATCCGCCGCGACGTGATGGAACACGGCTGGAAAAGCGAAATACAGAGCTTTTCGCAGGCTTACGGCAATCTGGCGCTCGATTCGTCGCTGCTGCTCATGGAGCCCTACGGATTCATCGCCGCGAACGACCCGCACTACCGCAAGACGGTCGAAGTCGTCCGCAAGGCGTTGTTCCGCAAGGGGCTGATGTACCGCTACAACAGCGAGGACGATTTCGGCGTCCCCAGCTCGGCATTCACGATGTGCACCTTCTGGCTCATCCGCGCGCTGTTCGTCACGGGACAGCGCAACGAAGCCAAGACACTTTTCAGTCAGGTCCTGCGATACGGCAATCACTTGGGGCTGTTCAGCGAACATCTAGATTTCGACACCAAGGAACAACTGGGAAACTTCCCGCAAGCCTATTCGCATCTGGCGATCGTCAACACGGCGCTGCTTTTCGCCGAGGAGAAGGAACGGCTGGATTTCATCCGGCCATAATAACCGAGGAAGCCCGCCTGTTCGCGGGCTTCCTCTTTTCAAATACATACGCTCAATAGCCGGGGGTCTGCACCATATCCGGATTGGGGTTCGATTCGAATTCCGAGGTCGGGATCGGCATGGCGTAGTTGGTGTCCTTCCAGACGATGTTCGTCTTGGCCGCTCCCGGGCCGGACACCGTCTTGTAATAATCGGCCTCCTGCTTGCCCAGGCGCAGGAACCGCACGTACTCCCACCAGCACATTTCGCCGAAGAACTCGGCCCAAAGCTCGTAGAGCAGCGGATCGTTGGCCAGATGGTCGGTCGCATCGGCGGTCAGCGTGCGGTCGGTCAGCGACCCGTAATCGACGGGCGAGGCCCCGTCGGGCGAATAGCCGTAGGCGCGGCGCTTCACTTTGTTGACATATTCCAGCGCCGTGGCCGGATCGGAGTCTTTCAGCAGATAGGCGTACATCAGGTAAATCTCCGGCAGGCGGATGAAATAGATGTTGTAACCGGCGACGTTGCGCGTGGCGTCGGCCAGATGGCCGTCGAGATAGTTGTATTTCCGCACGGGCCAACCGTAGAAAGTCTCGGGGTCGTTGCCCGTATTGGGGTCCATCTCCCACCATTTGTTGAACTCCACCTGCGCGACCTTGCGGTAGGCGTTCACGCCGTCGATGGTCATCTGCACCGAATCGACGAAGGGTTGCAGCGAGCAGACGAAGAGCCGCGGGTCGGGCTCTCCCGGCTCCCACTTGCCCAATTTCTTCCGGTGGGCGAGCTGCTGATCCATATACTCCTCGCTGAGCGAATAGCGCAGCGAACCGTCGGGCTTCGTTTCCGAGAGGACGTGCCCTTCGGCGAGCGGCGCGGCGTCGGTGTAGCCGAAGCGCGGCAGATTGCGGTCGTGCATGTACTGGTTGCCGTAGGACATGGCCGTCCGCGTGCTGTCGGGAGCGATGCAGAACGGCGGGTAGTAGAGCGAAAGGGTCGAACCCGTATTCTGATTGCCATAGGCCGAACCGTTGGTCGGATCGGCCTTGTTGGCCATCTCTGATCGGTCGATCCGCCTTCACCGGGGACGGAAACATCCAGCGGGAGTCCACCTTTTTGCGGTACTCCCGCAGCACGGCCAGCACCGCAGGTGGCAGCACCAGTTTTCGGACAGATGCCTTGGTTTTGGGCGGGATGATCTGCAATTCGCCGTTTACCGTGTACGCCTGCTTGTTGACGGTCAGCACACCGGTTTCAAAGTTCAGGTCGTCCCATTGCAGCGCTATCAATTCACCCCGCCGCAGGCCGGTGCAGAGATCCAGCAGGAACAGTTCGTAGTACCCGTCCGCCTGCGCCTGAATGAGAAATTTCTGCAATTCTTCCCGATCCAGCACCTGCATCTCCTTTGCCTTTTTCGGCGGCAGCTTGCAGCCGATGGCTGGGTTTGTGCGGAGCAGGTCATCCCGCACGGCCCGTTCCAAGGCGGAGCGGCAGACCGCGTGGCACATCCGCACCATGCGGTCGGAAAGGTCCGCGCCGTATTGCTCCGTCAGACGCTTGCGGCCGCTCTTTTTCAGCCGCCCGTAGAATTGCTGCAAGTCATTCTGCGACAATTTGTTCAGCGGGATTTTTCCGATTTCCGGCAGGACATGGTTGTGGATGACGTTTTCGTAGTTGTTCTGCGTGGAGGCGCGGAGCGTCGGCTTGCTGTGGTTTTCGTACCAGTAGCACAGCCAGTCCCCGAACAGCATATCCGACTTAACTTTTCGGTCATTTCGCCCCACCATGCTTTCGGTGAGCTGCCGCAGCTTCTCCTGACATTCCCGCTTTGTTTTGGCGAGAACATTTTTCGTTTTGGGAAGGCCGCTGTCATCATAGCCGATGACAACGCGGCCCTCCCACCGGCCGTCGCTGCGCTGTCTTACGGTGCCGGTTCCGCTTTTCCGTTTCTTTGCCAAGGTCTCAACTCCTTCCCGAGCAAGAGAATCGCATCCGACGGCAGACCCATCGAAGTCACCGATACCCCCGCGGGCCTGAGCGAGAGCACGGGCATCAGGAACAGCATCGTGCAGCCGGTCATGCGCCGCGACCTTGAGCGCGCCGGAACGGAGATTTACGCCCTGCCGCAGTACAAGCTCACCTACGATGAGAACGGCTACTGCGTCAAGAAGGAGAAGTGCCGTATCCCGGACGATATTGCAGCTAAGCTCGCGGAGATGAACAAGTGAGCAAGGCCGGGGCAGCTCCGGCCGACCCTGAAATAAGAAAAGCCGCCCGAGGGCGGCAAATTGACAAGGCGCGACGCGCGTGGTATGATGAGCGTGCCAGTAAGAGCGTGAAACAGGTTGTTTCCCCCGAAAGGGGGTGACCGCATGAGCACAGAAGAAACCATCGCGTTACTTATGCTTGTGATTGCGGCTATCAAGTTAGGTCTTGACCTAAAGAAATAACCGCCACCTGAGAGGCAGCGGCTTTCCTTACGACACGAAATCGTTATGGGGGAGCGACAAGCACCTCACCCGTGCGCCGCTCTTACTGGTCTTGAATATATCACGCTGTAGCCGCTTTGTCAAGAACGACAGGGCGGCTTTTTTGCCGCCGGAAAGAGAGAATGCCTATGAACCTATCGACCGTTGCATCGACCTGCTCGGAGATCACGGTCATTTTGGCCGCGCTGGCGATGCTCATCAAGCCCATCCGCAACAAGCTGCTGGGCTGGACAAGCTGACCGACGCGCTCAAATGCCAGCTCCGGCACGACATGCTGCACACCTACTACCGCCACAGGGAGGGCCGCACCATCCGACAGTACGAGCTGGAGAATTTTCTCTATCTCTACCGCAGGTACAAGGCCCTCGGCGGCAACAGTTTTATCGACCGCATCAAGTCGGAGATCGACGAGTGGGAGGTGATTTCGTGACGTGGTGGCAGGTGTTCCTCATCGCGGTCTGCGTGCTGTGCGCGGTTGTCGTGCTGGCCTCCGTGCTGGCGATCCTCGCGCAGCTGCTCGGGGTGTGCGCAAGCGCGACCGGTACGTCTGGGCGGCGATTTTCAACCTGACGTGGTACTGCATCGTGAGTCTCGTACTCACCGCCAACGACAAAATTGTGCCGGACAGCCTGACCGTCGCGTGGTTCGCCGCGTGGACGGCAGAGCTTGCCCTGCTCACCAATATCAAGATCAAAGGAAAGGACGATTGAAATGAAACTGCAATTCAACGGCAAGGCCTACGGCATGGACGGCGTGTACTGGTGCATGCAGTTCGTGTGGTGGTGCTTCCAGCAGGTGGACAAGTCGCTCTTTATGGACGGCGGCAAAACGGCCCCCTGCGGCGAGCTGATGCGCTGGGCGCAGGCACACGGGCAGTGGGTCACCACGGGCTACCGGCCCGGCGACGTGCTGATCTACGACTTCCTGGGCACGTCGTACAAGACCGACCATTGCGGCATCTGCGAGAGCGTCAGCGGGCAGTATGTCACCGCCATCGAGGGCAATACCTCCAACGGCAACACCGGCAGCCAGTCCAACGGCGACGGGGTGTATCGCCGCAAGCGCAAGCTGTCGCTGTTGCTTGGCGCGTACCGCCCGAAGTACACGGACTATCGCGCCCAGCTCCAGAAGCGGGCGGGGTTGGAAGACAAGACGATGGACTACCTCGCGGCGTACAAGTACGGAGCGGACCTGATCCGCAAGCTGGCAACGATGAAACAATTTGCCCGATTCGGGCAAAATTCAAAAGGCTGTGTCCAGCGTGGGCACAGCCTTATCCATGACAACATTTTTGACAACAAAACTGTTCCAAAACATTCCGAAACAGCACAAAAGTTTCCGCTTCGACCCTATCTTCTGAGACAAAATTTTGGGTGCTGGGAAAACGAAAAAACCTTGAAACTACAGTAGTTTCAAGGTTTTTCTTGGCGCGGAAGAGAGGATTTGAACCTCCGCGGCGCTTTTTACACACCCTACTCCCTTAGCAGGGGAGCCCCTTCGGCCACTTGGGTACTTCCGCAAATGTCGAAATTCTTCAGCCGATGTTCCATTTGGCGGAGAGAGTGGGATTCGAACCCACGGATGCTTTCACATCGCCGGTTTTCAAGACCGGTGCTTTCAACCGCTCAGCCATCTCTCCATGCTTGTGAGGAGCCGGCTCACTCTCAAACGCAAGTGATATCTTAGCATATTGTGGGGGTACTTGTCAAGGAGAAAGCGCGAAATGTTTGCCGTAAATTAGAAAAACCTTTCGCGCGAAAAGAACTTCTCGGCAATGCTTGACCGTTCCGACGTTTTTCGATACAATGCATCAATATTGTGTCCGCATGAATCCGCATGAAAGAGAAAAGGAGATCTGCCCATGCTCACCCCTCCCGAGATTGCCCGGAGCCTGCTCGCCGCCGGCGAAAGCAAGGCGCGACTGCCCTTTGGAAAGATGCTCCTGCTCGCCATATTGGCGGGAGCCTACATCGCGCTCGCGGGCGTCGGTGCGACGGCGGCCGCCGTGACGGTGGAGAGCGGCTCGCTTGCAAAGCTCCTTTCGGCCTGCGTGTTTCCCGCAGGACTTTCCATGGTGATCCTCGCGGGCAGCGAGCTTTTCACCGGCAACTGCCTGATGGTGATGGCCCTGCTGGAGCGCCGCATCACGCCCGCTCAGCTGCTGCGTAACTGGCTGACTGTCTACCTTGGCAATGCCATGGGCGGCGCGGCGGTGGCCGCGCTGGCGGTCTACAGCCACACGGCATCGCTTTTCGGCGATGGACTGGCGCGCTCGATGGTTTCCATCGCGGAGAGCAAGGCGGCGCTCGGATTTGGAGACGCTTTCCTGCGCGGGGTCCTGTGCAATTTTCTGGTCTGCCTCGCGGTGTGGATGGCGGCAGCCTCCAAACGCGCGGAGGGGAAGGTCATCGCGCTCTTTTTTCCCATCCTGCTCTTTGTCCTCTGCGGCTATGAACACTGCATCGCGAACCTGTACTACCTGCCCGCCGGTGCGTTTGCCGCGGCGGAGTACGGTATGGAAACGACGCTGACGCTCGCCGGCTGTCTTAAAAACCTCGCGGCGGTGACGCTCGGGAATCTTGTCGGCGGCGCGGCGCTCGGAGTGGGCTACCGCTTCGCTTATCTCAAAGAATGATGCGTCGCCCCTGAAATAGTTTGCGCAGAAAACAAAAAAAGACACACCCCAAAGGTGAGTCCATGCTTATCATAGCACGGCGCCCTATGCAATGCAAGAGAAATTTTTTCTCTTGCAGCAATTTTGTGGACAGCGCCAACACATTGCCCGTATATTGGAAAAAGCTTGAACAATATGAAGTCTTGACGTCGGAAACTTGCAGAGGTAGAATCTATCCATATTTTTTGTAAATAAATAGAAAACGAATAAGGAGGTTCGTAACGATGAGTGAAAAAGATCGTATTCCCGAGCTGTTTGGTTCGATGTCCTTTAATGAGGGAACGATGGAGCAGTATGTTCCGCATCAGGCGATGGAAGTCTGGCGCGACTGTCTGAAAAGCGGCAAGCCGCTGCCACTGACCGCCGCGAACGATATCGCCGAGGCCATGAAGACCTGGGCGCTGGAGCATGGCGCGACGCATTTTACCCATTGGTTTCAGCCCTTGACCGGCATCACCGCCGAAAAGCACGACAGCTTTATCAATCCCATCGGCGGCGGCAAGATCATCATGGACTTCTCCGGCAAGGAACTGGTGTGCGGCGAGCCCGACGCTTCGAGCTTCCCCTCCGGCGGCCTGCGCGCGACCTTTGAGGCGCGCGGCTACAGCGCATGGGACCCCACCGCCTTTGCCTTCATCAAGGACGGCAGCCTCTGCATCCCGACGGTGTTCTGCTCCTACGGCGGCGCGGCGCTGGACAAGAAGACCCCGCTGCTGCGCTCGAACGAGGCGGTTAGCCGCGAAGCGGTGAAGCTGCTGCATCTTTTCGACAGCCAGAAGGACGTCAGTAAGGTCACGCCGCAGGTCGGCCCCGAGCAGGAGTATTTCCTCATTGACCGCGAGCTGTACCTCAAACGTGAGGACCTGCGGCTGTGCGGCCGCGCCCTCTTCGGCAGCAAGCCGCCCAAGGGCCAGGAGCTGGACGACCACTACTTCGGCGTCATCCGCCCGCGTGTGGCGGCCTTTATGAAGGAGTTGGACGAGGAGCTGTGGAAGCTCGGCGTGCTCTCCAAGACCAAGCACAACGAGGTCGCCCCCGGTCAGCACGAGATGGCTCCCATCTACTGCGACGCCAACACCGCCAACGATCAGAACCAGCTCGTCATGGAGACGATGAAGAAGGTGGCCGAGCGCCACGGCCTCGTCTGCCTGCTGCATGAAAAGCCCTTTGCCGGCGTCAACGGCTCCGGTAAGCACGTCAACTGGTCGCTCTCGACCGACACGGGCGAGAATCTGTTCTCCCCCGGCAAAACGCCCAGCCAGAACGCCGTGTTCCTGCTCTTCCTCGCCGCCTTTGTCAAGGGCGTGGACGAGTATCAGGAGCTGCTGCGCTGCTCCGTCGCCTTCGCGGGCAACGATCACCGTCTTGGCGCGCAGGAAGCGCCGCCGGCCATCATCTCCGTCTTCCTCGGCTCCGAGCTGCAGAGCATCATCGACGCCATCGTCGGTGAGAGCGACTATACCGAGACCGAGCGCAAGACGCTGCGCATCGGCGTGGACGTGCTGCCCTCCATCCCGCAGGACACCACCGACCGCAACCGTACCTCGCCCGTGGCCTTCACCGGCAACAAGTTCGAGTTCCGTATGCCCGGCTCCAGCCAGTCCATCGCCGGCCCTGTCACGGTGCTCAACACCATCATGGCGGAGGAGCTCAGCCGGTTCTACGCGGTGCTCAAGGAAGCGCCGGACTTCAACAAGGCGCTGCACGACCTTGTGCGCAAGGCGTTCATCGAGCATGGCCGCATCATCTTTAACGGCAACGGCTATGAGGAGGCGTGGGTCGAGGAGGCTGCGCGCCGCGGTCTTGCGAATCTGCGCAGCACCGCCGACGCCCTGCCGACCTATGTTCTGCCCAAGAACGTCGAACTGATGATGAAGCACGGCGTTTACACGAAGGAGGAAATGTTCTCCCGCCACGAGATCCACATGGAGAAGTACCGCAAGGTCATCCACATCGAAGCGGCCACCATGGTCGATATGGTCCAGCACGAGATCCTCAACGCCGCCTCCGAGTATGAGAGCAAGCTCTGCGAGACGATGCTGCGCAAGCACGAGGCTGCGCCCGAGCTGCCCTGCCACGTCGAGAAGTCGCTGGCCAACTCCATCGGCATCCTCAACGACAAGCTGCTCGAGCAGACCGTGACGCTCAAGACCGCGCTGGAGACCGCGCCCGTCGGCGCCTCCGGCGAAGAGGAGATGCGCTATTACCACGACGTTGTTGCCGCTGATATGGACGCGGTGCGCGATACCGTCGACCGTCTCGAGACGCTGACCGCCGGCAAGTACTGGCCGTATCCGACCTTCTACGATCTGCTTTTCTCTGTTTGATCCCCAAAAGGAACGCTCTCTGAGCGTTCCTTTTGAAATGATTTTTCCAATTTATTTGTGTTGTGGAGGAGAACATGAAGTACATTTTTGTCACCGGCGGCGTGGTGTCCGGCCTCGGCAAGGGCATCTGCGCGGCGTCGCTCGGCCGCCTGCTGAAGCAGTGCGGGCTGCGCGTGAAGAACCAGAAATTCGACCCCTATCTCAATGTGGACCCTGGCACGATGAGTCCCTACCAGCACGGCGAGGTCTTCGTCACCGACGACGGCGCGGAGACCGACCTGGACCTCGGCCACTACGAGCGCTTCGTGGATGAGGCGCTGAACGCGAATGCCTCCGTCTCCTCCGGCAAGGTCTACTGGAGCGTCCTCAACCGCGAGCGGCAGGGCGGCTACCTTGGCGGAACGGTGCAGATCATTCCGCACGTCACCGACGAGATCAAAAGCCGCGTCTACGCCATGGACGACGGCGAGACCGACGTGTGCATCACGGAGATCGGCGGTACGGTGGGCGACATCGAGAGCCAGCCGTTCCTTGAAGCGATCCGTCAGGTCGCGGCGGAAAAAGGGAGAGGAAACGTCCTCTTTATCCACGTTCCGCTCATCGTCTCCATCCCCGGCAGCGGCGAGCTCAAGAGCAAGCCCACGCAGCATTCCGTCAAGGAGCTGCTCTCCCTCGGCATCCAGCCGGATATCCTCGTCTGCCGCACGGACAGCCCGCTGCCCGACGATGTGCGCCATAAGATCGCGCTGTTCTGCAACGTCGAGCCGGAATGCGTGATCCCGAACGTCACGGCCTCCACGCTCTATGAGGTGCCGCTGCTGCTTGAGGACGCCGGCCTCTGCCGCGAGGTCTGCCGCAAGCTCGGCTTTGACTGCGGCGAGCCGGATATGAAGGCATGGACGGCGCTCGTCGAGAAGATCAAGCACGCGCACAAGCAGGTGACCATCGCGCTCGTCGGCAAGTATACCGGTCTGCACGACGCTTATCTGAGCGTCGTTGAGTCGCTCTTCCACGCGGGCACGGCCTGCGACGCGCAGGTGACGATCCAATGGGTCGATTCCGAAACGCTGACGGCGGAGAATGTCGCCTCCGTTCTCGGCGGCTGCACGGGCGTGCTGGTGCCCGGCGGCTTCGGCGACCGCGGCATCGAGGGCATGATCCTCGCCGCGCAGTACGCGCGCGAGAACGGCGTGCCCTATCTCGGCATCTGCCTCGGTATGCAGATCGCCGTCATCGAGTTTGCGCGCCACGCCGTCGGCTGGGCCGACGCGCACAGCGCGGAGTTCTCCTCCCTCACCGCGCACCCGGTCATCGCGCTGCTGCCCGACCAGATCGGCGTGACCGCCAAGGGCGGCACGATGCGTCTCGGCAAATACCCCTGCGTGCTCGGCGAGGGCACGAAGGCGTATGCCGCCTACGGCACGCGCGAGATCTCCGAGCGCCACCGTCACCGCTACGAGTTCAATAACCTCTTCCGTGAGGAGCTTGAGCGCGCGGGCATGACCTTCTCCGGCACCTCGCCGGACGGCTCGCTCGTTGAGATCGCCGAGCTGAGTGAGCAGGATTGGTACGTCGGCTGCCAGTTCCACCCCGAATTCAAGAGCCGTCCCGACCGTCCGCACCCGCTCTTCACCGGCTTTGTCGCCGCAGCGCTGCGCAAGGCGGGCAAATAATAGCGAAGGGGCGGAGCCGTATGGCTCCGCCCTCTGCATGAAAAAAGAGAACCGCCGCGCGGTTCTCTTTTGCTGTATTCAGCGGTTTTTCAGACGCTTGTCGCACTTGGCGGCGAGCTTCGTGCCGACGCTCTGGAAGAGCTGCACGAGCAGAATGAGCAGGATGACCGCCACGTACATCACGAGATATTTGTAGCGGTAGAAGCCGTAGTCGATGGCGATCTTGCCGAGGCCGCCGCCGCCGATGATGCCGCTCATGGCCGAGTAGCCGAGGATGGTCGTGAGCGCGATGGTGAAGTTCTGCAGCAGAGAGGGGATGCTTTCGGGGATCATCACCTTGCAGATGATCTGCATGGGCGTCGCGCCCATGCTCTGCGCGGCCTCGATGATGTTGGGGTCCAGCTCACGCAGGCTGCTCTCGACGAGACGCGCGACGAACGGAAAGGCCGCGATGACGAGCGGAACGATGGTCGCCCTGGTGCCGACGGTCGTGCCGATGATGAGGCGCGAGAGCGGAAAGACCATGATCATCAGGATCAGGAACGGAATAGAGCGCAGCAGGTTGATAAGAACGTTCAGCACGCTCATCAGCCAGCGGGGAAGCGGCAGCACGCCGTCCCTTTCGCCCACCACGAGCAGCACGCCCAGCGGCAGACCGATCACGATGGCGAAGGCCGTGGAGAGAAGCGTAACATAGAAGGTTTCCCAGATGGCGGGGAGAAACTGCGTTTGCAGCGCTGCGGTCAGCTCCTCGATGGACTCGGGAGAGAAAAGATTACTGTACACCGACGCTCGCCTCCTCGACCTGAAGATTTTCGATCCCGCTCAGAAATTCCCATGCACGGTCAAACTGCGCCGCGGGGACGCCGAGCAGCATACTGCCGTAGATCTCCTCCGAGAGCTTCTGCGTGCTGGCGGAAATGACGTTGGCCGCGATGTTCTCCTCCGTCGCGAGACGGGCCACCAGCGGGATCGAGGTAGTCTTTGCGCTGCGGAAGATGAGGCGGATGCGGCGCTCCTGCGCGGGATCGGACACCGTGACGTCCGCGCCGCCGGGGAAAACAAGATGGCGCGCGGCGGCGGATTTCGGCGCGGAGAAGACGGTGGAAACGAGACCGTCCTCCACCACCTCGCCGTCGTCCAGAATGGCGACATGGTTGCACACGCTCTTCACCACGCTCATCTGGTGCGTGATGATGACGACCGTGATGCCGAGCTTTTTGTTGATGTCGCCGATGAGCTCAAGGATCTGGCGCGTCGTCTTGGGGTCGAGCGCGCTGGTCGCTTCGTCGCACAGCAGGACCTTGGGGTTCGTCGCCAGCGCGCGGGCAATGGCGACGCGCTGCTGCTGACCGCCGGAGAGCTGCGCGGGATAGGCCTTCGCCTTGTCGGGCAGGCCGACCGTCTCCAGAAGCTCCTGCGCGCGAGAAGCCGCCTCACGGCGGCTGACCCCGGCAAGCTCCATCGGGAAGCAGACATTATCCAGGCAGTTCCGCTGCATGAGCAGATTGAAGCGCTGGAAGATCATGGTAATGTCGCGCCGCGCAGCACGGAGCTGCGCGGGCGACATGGTATCCAAACGTTTTCCGTTGACGATGACCTCGCCGGAGGTGGGGCGCTCGAGCATATTGATGCAGCGCACCAGCGTGCTCTTGCCGGCGCCGCTCATGCCGATGATGCCGTAAACGTCACCGTCCGGAATGGTCAGGGAGATATCCTTGAGGGCTTCCACCCGCCCACCGGCGGTCTCAAAGACTTTGCTGACGTGCTTGAGTTCGATCAAGGAATTCTCCTCCTTTCTTTTATCTTACTTCAGGGCATCCAGCGTGGTCTGCTTGCCGCCGTAGAGACCCATGGGCTCGACGTGAATGGCAGCGACGGAGACGATGTGGGTGCCGTTTTCCTTGTTGAAATCATCAAGATAGGGGGTGTGCTGGAAGTAGTTGGCGTCCACGGTGCCGTCCTCCACGACGGTGTTGGGCACAACGTAGTCGTTGTAGGTCTGAATGTCGAGGGTGATGTCCTTTTCGGCAAGGATCTCCTTGGCGACCTCGAGGATCTCGGCGTGGGGCGTGGGGGAGGCGGCGACGGAGATGGTTTCGCCGGCGAGCGCGGCGTAGTCAACACTGGCGTCGTAGCCGTCGCCCGGATTCTCGACGGTGCTCACGACCGCACCGTCATACTTCTCGGCGATGTAATCGGCGACCTGCTGACTCTCGAGCGCGGCGACCAGAGCCTTGACCTTGTCGCTGGACTCGTTGCCTTCCTTGACGGCGAGGATATTGGCGTAAGCGGAGGCGGAGCCTTCAATGGCCAGAGAATCCTTGACAGGATTCAGACCGGCGTTGATGGCGTAGTTGGAGTTGATGACGGCGTAGTCCACATCCTTGAGGATGTTGGGGATTTGCGCGGCTTCGGTCTCAACGATCTCAACGTTGTGAGGATTCTCGGCGATGTCGTTCTTGGTGGCGGTGATGCCGGCGCCGTCCTTGAGCTTGATGATGCCGTTGGCTTCGAGCAGCAGCAGGGCGCGGGCTTCGTTGGTGGTGTCGTTGGGGACTGCGATCTGAATGGCGGCGTCGGCCTTTTTGCCGCAGCCGGAGAGAATACCGAGGGCGAGAACTGCCGCGAGGGCAAGAGAAATGAGCTTTTTCATGATTTTATTCTTCCTTTTCTTGATTTTGATATTATTTGAATGATTTTTGATGCGACGATCCGCGGTCACATTCGACCGCTCATGCGGGAACACGAACCATGCGGACACATTCGCTCTTTCAACAGCTTGAGCATCGCGTTTGACCTCCTTTGCTTGGGACGCTGTTAGTTATACACGATGCTTCGCCATTTGTCCAATACGCTATAAGGATAATGGGTTATAGGCGCAAACTATAACATAGTGCGTTTCATATACTCCGATGGCATAATATCGAGACATATATTGACGATATGAACAAAACAGGAGGGTATCAGTTGGACAAACCGCCCTGTGCCGCGTGAAGAAATTTCTGTATTTTCTCGATATACAGCTTGCCGACGCTGCTGAGGATCTGGTTTTTCTTCACGATATAGCCGACCTTCATCACGCCGTTGATGGGGCTGTCGTCCGAAAGGGGAATGACGCGGTAGTCCCCGCCGTTGAGCTCCTCGCACACGATGCCCGAGCAGAGCGTGTAGCCGTAGAGCCCGACCATCAGGTTGACCATCGTGGCGCGGTCGTTGACCTTGACGGTCTGAGAGTAGTCGTTCATGGACGACAGCTCCTCGGAAAAGTAGAAGGAGTCGTTGCCGCCCTGCTCAAAGGAGAGGAAGGGGTAGTCGCTCAGCTCCTCGCCGTGGATCTCCGTGCGGTCGGCGAGCGGGTGGTTTTTCCACAGAAAGACATAGGACTTGCAGTCCATCAGCTCGTGAAACTCAATGTCGTTCGCGCGGAGGATCTTCGTGATGACGTTGCGGTTGAAGTCGCTGAGGTAGAGGATGCCGATCTCGCTGCGCAGGCTTGCGACGTCGTCGATGACCTCGCGCGTCTTGCTCTCGCGGATGGCGAAATCGTATTTGGCGGTGTCGAAGCTCTTGGCCATCTCCACGAAGGCCTTGACCGCGAAGGAATAGTGCTGCGTCGTCACGCCGAACTTCTTTTTCAGCTCGTTGGGATGCGCGTACTTCTCCGCCAGCGTCTCATACTGGTGGTAGACCTGTCGGGCATAGTCGATGAACTCCTGCCCGTCGTTCGTCAGCGTCACGCCGCGTCCGCTGCGGTGGAAGATGGTGATGCCGAGCTCACGCTCCAGCTCCTGCATCGCGCCGGTGAGCGAGGGCTGGGCGATGTAGAGCCGTTCCGCCGCCTTGTTCATCGAGCCGGTCTCGGAAATGACGATGGCATAGTGGAGCTGTTGGAGCGTCATGGGCGTATTCCTCCGTGTACAGAATGAAGAAAGTATAGCATACGGGCGGACAAAATTCAAGCGCGGCGGGCGCTGCGCTTGAATTCCTACAAAGTATATGGTATTATAGAGAAAAAACATAAAAAACGGAAGGTGAGCCTATGCGTATCTCGACCAAGGGACGCTACGCGCTGCGCCTGATGCTCGACCTTGCGGAGCATCAGGGAGACGGCTGCGTATCGCTCAAGGACGTTGCCCAACGGCAGGATATCTCCAAAAAATACCTCGAGCAGATCGTTCCGACGCTCAGCCGCGCCGGCTTCCTGCTCACGAACCGCGGCTATCAGGGCGGCTACCGGCTGGCCCGCCGGCCGGAGGACTACACCGCGCGGGACATTCTGCGCCTGACCGAGGGAAGTCTTGCCCCCGTGGTCTGTCTGGACTGCGAGGTCAACACCTGCCCGCGCAGCGCGAATTGCCCGACTCTCCCGCTCTGGCAGGGCCTGGACCGTGTGATCGAGGATTATCTCGCGGGCGTCACGCTGCAGGATCTGATCGACCGCCAGCGCGAGCACAGCGGCGACGACTACGTGATCTGAAAAAAGGAGGCGGCTGCCATCGGCAGCCGCCTAATTTATAACCAAGCCGTTACGGGCGCATGGTCGGGAACAGGATCACATCGCGGATGGAATCCGTGCCGCAGAGCATCATCGCGCAGCGGTCGATGCCGAAGCCCAGACCGCCCGTCGGGGGCAGACCGTATTCGAGAGCCATAACGTAGTCCTCGTCCATCATCTCCGCCTCGTCGTCGCCGTTGGCGCGCTTTTCGACCTGCGCCTTGAAGCGCTCATACTGATCCATCGGGTCGTTGAGCTCGGTGAAGGCGTTGCCCATCTCGCAGCCGCACACGAACATCTCGTAGCGCTCGGTCAGGTGCGGGTCGGACGGGCTGCGCTTGGCGAGCGGGCTGACCTCGACGGGATACATGGTGATGAACGTCGGCTGGATGAGCGTCTCCTCGACCTTCTGGTCAAAGGTCTCGTAGAGGGCGTTGCCCCAGGTCTTGTCCACACCGTCCATATCGACGCCGACGCTCTTGGCGAGCGCGACGGCGGCGTCGTTGTCGCCCTCGATCGCCATGAAATCCGCGCCGGTCACTTCCTTGACGGCGTCGGCCATCGTGACGCGCTTCCACGACGGGGTGAGGTCAATATCGTGGCCGAGCCACTGGAGCTGATAGGTGCCGAGAATTTCCTTCGCGGCGCCCGCGAGAATGCCCTCCAGAATGTCCATCATGCCGTCAAGGTTCGTGAACGCCTGGTAGAGCTCGCAGGTGGTGAACTCGGGGTTGTGCTTGGTGTCCATGCCCTCGTTGCGGAAAATGCGGCCGACCTCGTACACGCGCTCCAGACCGCCGACGATCAGGCGCTTGAGGTGCAGCTCGGTGGCGATGCGCATATACATATCAATGTCGAGCGTATTGTGATGCGTGATGAACGGCCGCGCGTTCGCGCCGCCCGCGATGGGGCTGAGCACGGGCGTCTCGACCTCCATGAAGCCGAGGCCGTCGAGGTAGCGGCGCAGGAACGCCACAAATTTCGAGCGGATCTCAAAGTTGCGCTTGCTCTCGGGATTGACGATGAGGTCGACGTAACGCTGACGGTAGCGCAGCTCCTTATCCTGCAGACCGTGGAATTTTTCGGGCAGCGGCCGCAGGGACTTCGAGAGCAGCGTGATCTCCTTGGCGCGCACGCTCATCTCGCCGCGCTGGGTGCGGAACACCTCGCCGCGCACGCCGACGATATCGCCGATGTCGTACTTCTTGAAGCGGTTGTATTCCTCCTCGTCCATCTCATCCTTGCGGGCGTAGATCTGGATGCGGCCGGACTTGTCCTGTAAGTCGCAGAAGCTGACCTTGCCCATGCCGCGCTTGCTCATCAGTCGACCGCCGACGGTGACCTCGGTGCCCTCGAGCTCGTCAAAATGGTCCTTGATGTCCTGCGCGTGGTGGCTGACGTCAAAGCGCGTCTGCTGGAAGGGATCGCGTCCCTCGGCGCGCAGCGCCGCCAGCTTTTTGCGGCGGACCTTGAGAATTTCGGAAAGGTCCTGCTCCTGCGCGGGAGCGTTTGCCTGATTGTTCTCTGCCATATCGTTTTCTCCTTATGATCGTCCTCGAGCCTTATCGTTCGATCTTTTCCACACGGTAATGAATGATGCCGACGGGGGCCTCGACGCTGATCTCGTCACCCTCCTTCGCACCCATGAGGGCCTTGCCGAAGGGGGATTCCTCGCTGATGGCGCGGTGCATGGGATCGGCCTCCTGGCTGCCCACGACCTTGTAGGGCGGCATCTCGCGGCCGGTCTTGAGGTCCACGACGGTGACGGTGCAGCCGATGCTCACGGCGTTGGACGCGCCCTCGCTCTCGTCGATGATGACGACATGAAGCAGAATGTCCTCCAGCTCCGCGATGCGGGAGTAGAGCTTGCCCTGCTCGTTCTTCGCCTCGTCGTACTCGCTGTTCTCACTCAGGTCGCCGAAGCCGCGGGCCTCTTTGATCAGCTCCGCCACTTCCTTTTCGCGCACGGTCTTGAGGTAGGTCAGCTCGTCCTGCAGCTCCTGCTGACGGGCAGCGCTCATTTTGTACTCTTTTTTCATGTCGTTTCCTTTCTATGCGCCGCCCTTCGGCGTCCTTCGGGACCGACGGCGGCGCATACCAACACATTATAAGTAAAAATATTATAGACGCTGCCCCACCGCTTGTCAAGGCTCGGCTTTACAAATCCCGCGCCGCGATATACTATAAAGGCAGAACAATAATGACAGCACAGCAGGAGGAAACCATGATGACCACCGCAGAAAAGCTCACGGCGCTTCGCCGCGCGATGGCGCGGCGCGGACTTGCCGCCTACCTTGTTCCGACCGATGATTTTCACGCCTCGGAGTATGTCGGCGACTACTTCAAGGCGCGCGAATACCTCTCCGGCTTCACCGGCAGCGCGGGGACGCTGCTCATTCTGCCGAGCCGCGCTCTCCTCTGGACGGACGGGCGCTACTTTTTGCAGGCGGAGAGCCAGCTGGCCGGCAGCGGCATCGAGCTGATGCGCTCCGGCGAGCCGGACGTCCCGACGCTCGAGCGCTTCCTGCTCGCGGAGCTGGAGGACGGGAGCCTGCTCGGCTTCGATGCCCGCACGGTCAACACCGCGCTTGCGCGGCGGCTCGGGAATAAGCTGCGCACAAAGCATATCCGCTTTGCAGGGGACGAAGACCTTGTCGATGCGCTCTGGCCCGACCGACCGCCGCTCTCCGCCGCACCGGTGTGGGAGCTGGGGATCGACTACGCGGGCGAAGCGCGCGCGGACAAGCTCGCGCGCGTGCGCGCGGCGATGGCGGACGAGGGCGCGGACGCCTTCGTTGTCACGGCGCTCGACGAGCTTGCGTGGCTGCTGGATTTGCGCGGGAACGACGTAGCCTGCACGCCGGTGTTTCTCGGCTTTCTGCTGCTGACGAAGGAGGATGCCGTGCTCTGCGCCCGCGCGGGCGCGGTCGGCGAGGAAGTGAAAGCGGCGCTCGCCGCCGACGGCGTGCGCCTTGCGGACTATGAAGGCATCTACGGCCTTGTCCGCGCTCTGCCGCGCGGCACGCGCGTGCTGCTCGACGGCGCGACGGCGAACTATCGCCTGACGCAGAGCGTGCCGGACGGTGCGGAGACGCTCGACCGACCCAGTCCCATTGTGCCTATGAAGGCGGTCAAGAATGCCGTGGAGCAGGAGAACCTCCGCCGCGCGCACCTTGCCGACGGCATCGCGCTCACGCGCTTTCTCCGCTGGCTCAAGTGTGACGCCGTGCGGGAGGGAGCCACGGAGCTTTCCGCCGCCGCGAAATTGGAGGAATACCGCCGCGAAAGCGCGGACTATCTTGAGCCGAGCTTCGACCCCATTCTCGCCTATGGCCCCCACGGCGCCATCGTCCACTACGAGGCGACGGAGGAGACCGATGTGCCCCTCGAAGCGCACGGCCTGCTCCTCGCCGACACCGGCGGTCACTACCGCACCGGCACGACCGACGTGACGCGCACCGTCGCGCTCGGCCCGGTCGCCGGGGAGGAGAAGCGCGCCTGCACGCTCGTCCTGCGCGGACACCTCGCCCTCGCCGCCGCGCGCTTCCGCGCGGGCGTGACGGGGGAGAACCTTGACATTCTCGCCCGCGGCCCGCTCTGGGACGAGGGACTGGACTACAACCACGGCACCGGCCACGGCGTCGGCTATCTGCTCAGCGTCCACGAGGGACCGCAGCGCATCCATTGGAGCATTGCCTCCAACGCGCGGCACACCGCGCTGGAGCCGGGTATGATCTTCTCGGACGAGCCGGGGCTGTACCTTGCGGGAAAATTCGGCGTGCGGCTGGAAAATCTTCTGCTCGTGCGCGAGGCGGAGACCAACGCCTACGGACGCTTTCTTTCGCTCGAGCCGCTGACGCTCGCACCCTTCGACCACGATACCATCGACCCGTCGCTCCTGAGCGACCGCGAGCTTGCGCAGCTCAACGCCTACCACGCGCGTGTTTACGAAACGCTCGCGCCGCATCTCGACGCGGAGACCCGCGCGTGGCTGCGCGGCGTGACCGCGCCCCTCGGGAAGTGAGCTTGCAATCTGCGCCGTGTCTGCTATAATGGCACAGACTACCATTACCGAAAAGGAGAAAAACGGTATGGACATTTTTGATATTTTAGGCCCCGTGATGGTCGGGCCGTCCAGCTCGCACACGGCGGGCGCAGCCCGCATCGGCGCGATGGCGCGCACGCTGCTCGGTGAGGAGGTCGCGGACGCGAAGCTCCACCTTTACGGCTCGTTTGCCGAAACGGGAAAGGGCCACGGCACCGACCGTGCGCTCGTCGCGGGACTGCTCGGCATGAAGCCGGACGATCTGCGCATCCCCAACGCCTTTGAGGAGGCGAAGAAGGCGGGGCTGCGCTATACCATCGACGAAATCGACCTGCGCGACGCGCACCCGAACACCGCCGTGCTGGAGCTGACGGGCAAAGGCGACCGCGCGCTGACCGTGCAGGCAAGCTCGCTCGGCGGCGGACGCATCATGGTCAACAAGCTCGACGGCATCGAGGTCAACTTCACCGGCGAGAGCAACACGCTCGTCGTGCGCAATCAGGACGAGTTCGGCTCCGTTGCCGCGGTGACGAGCATTTTGAACCAGCTGCACGTGAACGTGGCAAATATGAGCGTCCACCGCCACAAGCGCGGCGGCGACGCGCTCATGGTCATCGAGACCGACCAGCACATCAAGCCCAAGCAGGTGGAGTTCATCTCCGAGCTGCCCGGTATTCTGGGCGTGACATACTACGATAAGGAGGACGACGAGGATGGCTCTGGCTTCGATGAGCGAAATCTTTGAGCGCATGGTGCGGAACGGGCAGGAGTTCTGGGAGGTCGTCCTTGCCGACGACATGGACGAGCGGCAGGTCAGCCGCGAGGCGAGCATGGCGAAGATGCTCACGACATGGCAGGCCATGCAGGACGCGGCGGACAGCTACACGGGCCGCAAGCGCTCGGTGAGCGGACTGGTCGGCGGCGACGGCATGAAGATGCGCCAGTATACCTTTCGCGGCTGCGCCATGACCGGCGGCTACGTCAGCGAGGTCATCGCCGAGGCGCTTTCCATGGCGGAGTCCAACGCCTGTATGCGCCGCATCGTCGCGGCTCCCACGGCGGGCGCCTGCGGCGTGCTGCCGGCGGTGCTGCTGCCGCTGTGCAAATATGAGGAGCTGACGCAGCACCAGCTGCTTGAGGCGCTCTACGTCGCCGCGGGCATTGGCTCGGTCATCGCCTACAAGGCGAGCATCGCGGGCGCGTCCGGCGGCTGTCAGGCGGAGATCGGCACGGCGTCCGCCATGGCGGCGGGCGCGCTCGTCGCCCTGCGCGGCGGCGAGGGCGAGCAGATCGGTCACGCGGTGGCGATGGCGCTCAAGAATCTCATGGGTCTTGTCTGCGACCCTGTCGCGGGACTGGTCGAGGTGCCCTGCGTCAAGCGCAATGTCATCGGCGCGGTCAACGCCGTGAGCGCGGCGGATATGGCGCTCGCGGGCATCGAGAGCCGCATCCCCGTCGATGAGGTCATCGACGCGATGGGCGAGGTCGGGCGGCGTATGCCGGTCGAGTTCCGCGAAACGGCGCTCGGCGGTCTTGCCGCCACGCCGACCGGCGAACGGCTCAAGCGCGAGCTGACGGCCAAACGCGAAAAGCAATGAACCGCAGAAAGGAGAACGCTGCCATGCAATATCTGCTCGTCGGCTTTACGGTCTGGGTCATCACATTTTTTGTCATTCGCCATACGCACAGGAAATAATCGGAAAAGAGAGCGGCGGACGGCGGCGCAAAGCATACGCATAGGGACTTCCTGCCCCGACATAGGGTGAGGGGAGGAGTTGATGTATATGCTTTCCGCCGCCGTTTGGCTTTTGTGCAACAGCCTGTTTTTCTCCCTGCGTCTTGCCGGCAATCCCGGCTCATTCCCGCGCCCGCTCTCCGCCGCCGAGGAAAAGGCGTATTTGGAACGCTTCGCTGCGGGCGACCTTGAGGCGCGCAACGTGCTCATCGAGCACAACCTGCGTCTTGTGGCGCACATCGTGAAGAAGATGTGTTCCAAAATGCAAATCTCTCCCGTGAAAAAGTGACTGAAGCGGTCTGCCCCAGCCTTAAATAGAGTTCCAGATCAATTTTTTGTTTCGTGCTGCCCTCGCAGACCACCACATGGTCGAGGATCGCCGCAACAACCTCCGTCGAGACGGTATCCTGAAAGGAAAGCTCCTGCCAAAGCGCCTTTTCAATTGCGGACAAGTCAACACCCGCAGCTGAACCATTTTCCTCCAGCTTTTGTAAAGAAATCATCTGCTCCTGCATATCCGCAATCTGCTCATTGAAGCGGTTGTTGCGCTTTTTGAATTCCTGAATTGTGATTGCATTGGCGATGCTGAGTTCCAGCAGCTTATCCTTCTTCCCCTCCAGTTGGCTGATCTGTGTGTTCAACTGGGTGATTTGTCCGGAGTAATCACGCTTCTGCTGAGCGCTGGAAACGCTGTCCATCACAAGTCGGACAATCTGCTTTTGATTTTTCACCAGCTTTTGGAATTGGTCTGCCAAAATTGCGTCCAGCTCCTTTGTCCGGAGGGTCGGCAAATCGCATCCAGCTTTTCCATGCTCACGGTACATCCTGCACTGCCAGTATTCTGTGTGCCCCTCCATGGTTTTGAAGCTCTGCCGATGAAAGGCGGTTCCATGCTTTCCGCAAATGATTTTCCCGCTGTATGGATACCTACTCTGATAGCCTACGCCATAGGCTTTCGTTCTGGCGCTGCGTTTCTTAAATATCTCATTTGCCTGATTCCAGAGTTCTTCTGAGACAATCGCCGGGATATTGGGATCTGGGTATGTTACCCACTCACTTTCATCAAGAAATGCCGTTTTTTTCTTCCGATAATCTAAGGATTGTGTCTTATTGCCGCAGTACCACCCCTTGTACTTTGGGTTTTGCAGAATATGCCCGATGGTGACGGAATTGAAGTCATTTCCCAAAAGGCTTGTGTATCCACGGCGTGTCAACTCCTGTGACAGCTTGCGCAGGCCATAGTTTCCGGTGGCATAGAGCTGAAAAATCAGCTTGACCGCTTCCGCCTGCTCCGGGATGATTGTCAGCTTGCAATCTTTCTTATCGTAACCCCATAAGCGATTATTTCCCAAAACATGGCCGTTCTTGATAGACTGCCGAAAGCCAAATTTTAACCGCTCGGATAGTTTTCGGACTTCGTCCTGTGCCACACCAGCCATGACGATCAGCCGAAACTCACTATCGCTGTCCAGTGTGTTGATATTATCATTTTGGAACAGTACACCCACATTGTTGTCCAGCAGCTCTTGTGTATATTGGATGCTGTCCAGTGTGTTGCGGGAAAAACGGGATATTTCTTTTGTGATAATGAAGTCAAACATCCCACGTTTGGCATCCTCGATCATGCGCAGAAAACTGTCACGCTTATAAGTGCTCGTTCCAGAAATACCTTCATCAATGTAGCCGGGAACATACGTCCAATTCGGGTTCTTTTGAATGAACTCTGTGTAGTATTGAATCTGGTTTTCCAAACTACCCTGCTGCTCCACCTTTTCCGTAGAAACACGCGCATAGAACGTAACCCGGAGCGGCAGATCGTAAATGGTTTTTCCCTGCCGAATCTGCTCTCGAAGCCATCTAATTGTTACCATCCGTACTGACCTCCTCAGTTATTTTGTTGACGGTTTCAGTATCAGATGTAAATTGCCGTTTGTCAAAAAAACGGGAGCTGCTGGCAGAAACATACGTTTCTTCCGAAATCAACTCCCGCTTCCATAGTCGTTTTAATAAAGCCAAAGCAATCTCGCGATCAACCTCCGTCACTGTCTTAGCCCCCCCCTTCCTTATATGCTATGGGATATGAGCCGAAAAAATGATGGACGGTCATCGCAGATATTCTTCCTTGTGTTTCATTTTCAACAGAAATTCTCCAATCTACACGGCAATATAGCGCCGCCCTTATACTCATGATATTTTTCGCCTCATTTGTAAATCGGCATTGGCAAAACCGGACGGCGGCTGGCAGCCGCCCACGGGAATCTCACCCCGGCCCATGCTGATGGGTGCGCCGCGCAATGCTTTGAGGGCGTTCAACGCGGGAGTAGCCCGTTGCAGAAGCGTGGAAAGGGGGACACGCTCCTGCACGGGTTGCTATGGGTTTTAGGCTGTTTTGTTTACCTTGAAGTCAAGAATCTTGGTAATCAGCTTGGTTCGCATCCTGCATACCTTTTCTCCATCGAGGCAAAGGCTTCGTCATATTTCTCCATGAAATAGTGCCCGTGGGACACGCCCGTGCGGTCATAGTCCCAATCCCATGTGACGAATTGAACGCCGTATTTGCTTGGAGTACCTGCCAGCACCGTGCCGCCAAAGTCAGCGAGGATACGGTAGTCGCCATCCAGCCCGCTGCCTTTGAGCTGTGGGGCGGCTTCCATAGCGGTCATATACTCCAGCGTTTTCGCGGCGATGTACTCGACGCGATACAGGGCGTCCTCTGCCTGGGGCGTGTCCGCGTCCTCTCGCCGATAGAATACGCTGCCCTTGCCGGTGATGCGGCAGAGGGGTGTGCCATTCCAATGGACAGGCAACTGATCTCCCTCCAACGGCAGGGTTCCAAAGCCTGCACGGTGCAGGGGAATACGGACTTCTTCAAGGTAGCGGAACTGACGGCTTGTGTTTTGGGTATCCATGTGAGCGATCCTCCTGTTGTAAAAAAATGAGACCGGAGAGGTCTTCTCCGGCCTGCCGTTTCAGACGCTGCAGCCAGCGCCCTTTTAGAAATTGAAAAAGGGCGCCGCTTTTTTCGGCCCGTCAAAGCCGACAAAACGACGCCCAAATATTTGTGATTCTTTTTCTGCGATGATGCCGCTTTTTTCGAGAGAAAAGTCCTCTCTAAAAGGGCGCCGGAGGGCGGAAACTGTCCAGGACATGAGATCCTCCAGTTCAAATCCGGTCAGTTGCTCCGAAAGCGCTATAAAAATCTATGGATCAAAAGAAGAAATCCGGCTTCAAAAAAGTCCGGAAACGGTTGATGCGCCTGGCTTTACGCCAGACGCATCTATACCGGTAATTCTTTATGGTCCCCCGACCGATTGTAAATCCGAACTTTCAATATCGGCAAAGTCAATCCTTGTCTCGCCCTCTTTGTAGTTGAATGTAATAAGAATATAATCGTCAAAAATGGTAACGGCGTTTACAAAGCTGTCAATCAGCCTCCTGCGGGCGTCCAGCTTGCTTGTGTCCAACGAACGGAAACGGCAGACGAAATAAACAACATCCTCACGGCTCACGGCAGGGTGCTTCATTTCCTCTTGGATGATTTGAAGCTCAATATCCTTTTTGCGTTCTTCCAGTTCATCAAGCCGCTGCTTGGTGGAGGCATTGATAATCCCCATCTGAATAGCGTTGAGCATATTGGTGATGCCGCTCTCGGCTTCTTCCATCTGCTTGCGGAGGGCGGGGAGTACGCTGCTTTCCCGGCTCTGAATGTCCATCACGGCATCCGCCACATACTCCACAAAATTATCGTCCATGATTTTCGCCATAACCGCATTGACAACGGCGTTTTCTAGAGGCAGCTTTCGGACGGTCTTATGCTTGGCGTCACAGGCATGGTGTTTCTTGGTATTCACACAGCGGTAATAATGGTACTTCCGGCCCTTGCTGGAACTTGTTCCGCTTTCACCTACCATCATAGCTCCGCAAGTGCCGCAAAACAGCTTTGTTGTCAAAAGATAATCGTCCTCGGCCTTGTGCCGTGCCGGGGCTTTCCGGTTTACTGCAAGCCGCTGCTGTACCCGGTCAAATAAGTCTTGCGGGACAATGGCGGGAATCCCGTTGGGCGTGACGATATGGCGGTAGCTGTACTCTCCGATATACTTCCGGTTTTTTAGCAGACGGGCCACGAAATTAAGGTCGATTTTCTTTCCCCGCACCGTGGTAACGCCTCGTTCACTCATACGCGCAACGATCTCTTTCATCGTCGCGCCCTTGTCATACATGGTGAACATTTCCAGCACAGCGGGAGCGGTACGTGGGTCGATCTGATACTGCATATCCTTGTCGATAATATAGCCGAAAGTCGGCGTACCACCGTTGTACCTGCATTTCAAGGCGTTCTCCGTATGGCCCCGTATGACCTTTTCGGACAGTTCGGCGGAGTAATATTCCGCCATGCCCTCTAACATGCTTTCAAGAATGATGCCCTCCGGCCCGTCTGAAATGTTCTCGGTGGCAGACAGCAACTTGACGCCGTACTTGCGAAGCTGGGCCTTGTAGTGAGCGCTGTCATAGCGGTTACGGGCGAAGCGGTCTAACTTCCAGACGATGATAACATCGAAAAGGCCCTTTGCGCTGTCCTTAATCATTCGCTGGAAGTCCGGGCGGTGGTCTGTCTTGGCAGACATGGCACGGTCAATATATGTCCGCAGAACGGTAATATCATTTTTCTTGCAATAGGCCATACATTCCCGAAGCTGGCCCTCTATGCTTTCTTCCCGCTGGTTGTCGCTGGAATAGCGGGCATAAATCACAGCTTTCATGTCTTTTCCTGTCCCTCCTCCATGATGCGGAATAACGCCTCTTTCAGACGCTTATTGACCGGAGCTTGCGGGTCAAAACACATTTCGATAAAATCCCGCAATTCCTGATTTTGAATGTTCTTGCCTTTCAAACGCTCCGGCTGGTAATCATACAGCTTGCCCCGTGGCTCATCTGTGCGGCAGTAGAGATAATCCATCGACACATCGAAGTAATCCGCATATTTCAAAAAGACCTCCGGTGAAGGTGTGGATTGTCCGGTTTCAAATCGGTTGATACGGGATTGCTGGACGCCTAAAATCTGCGCCATTTGCACCTGTGTCAGCCGGATGCCCTCTCGCAAGGAACGCAGCCGCTTTCCGATTTGCTCCATATAAAATCACTCTCCTTGCAGATAAAATATCACAAATAAGCATAGAAGTAAATACTGATTTTGAAATTAATAATTACTGTGTAGCGTCAGCACTTTGTGGCTGACGCTGCTTGATAACTGAAAAGCACGCCCTCCGACTCCTGTCAATGGCGGCTTGCCGTTCATCTTAACCATTGACAGGGGACAGAGGGCGTGCATGGTAAAAATTTTTTCGGCATGAGATAACACGGAATAACACGACATAACTGCATATAACGTCATATAACACAACATGGCCCATTCGTTCATAAACTGTTTACTTTTCGGCGTATTGACAAACTTTTTCGATTAAATTATACTGAATATGCTGCCGAGCATAAATGTTTCATGAAGTATCAAAACAGACGAGAATGAATCAAAAAAAGACCTATGGTGGCCGCTTTATGCGGCAAAACAACAACGGCCGTTTATACGGCAAAATGAGAAAAAAGGGAAAGTGACGCCATGCACTTTCCCGCAGGAATTGAACATCGTTTTATTTGAGTTTGTGGGTTCTGTTGCCGGGGGTAGTATTTTATCGTAAGCAAATACTATCTCTACAATTCCACAAAGGGGGTGATGCATATGCTGCACATTCAGACCAAGCGTAACCATCAGCATACATTTGTCACGGCGAACATTGCCCCCGGCCATGGGAACCATTAACCACTAACAGGTAACTGATGATGCTGGAAAACGGGAAATCCAGTCCCCGTTTGACAGCACCCAAGGAAAAAGAGCAAACTTCGTCCGCATCATACAATATCCAAGGTATCTTCGGACGGAACTTGAAGCAAAAGCGATTAGAGAAAGGCATGACGCAAGAACAACTTGCGGAAAAGGCTGGCGTATCTACAGACACAGTCAAGCGGTACGAAAGTGGGAAATACGATGGCATTCGGCTGGACATGGCGTGGTATATGGCCAATGCTCTCGACACCCCGCTTCAAGCACTTCTGCCGCCACCGAGCTGTTCACCAGAGCAGCTTCTTTGCGAGGCGGAAACGCTGATTCATACCGTGCGTGAACTCTATACAACAAAATAGAACGAAGTGAAGCGCAGAACTGCCCTATAACGGTGCAGTCCTGCGCTTCATCTATGCTTAGGGGACTGTTATGATAAGCACAACACAAGGCCGCGTGTTATGTACCTGTCAACCGATGGATGGCGCATTGCGCCGTAAGAAAGGATTTAGCAATGAAACTGACTGATTTGATTGTTTCCCCCAAGAGCCTTGGGGACAAGCTGTGGCTCGTGGATGTGTCCCCAGCCTACGAGTACAAGGATGGTAAGCGCACCGATACCGTCCTCGGCTATCGCTACTCTGTTGCCCTGCCCGAAAAGGGCCTGGATAAAGTCGATGTACGCATTGACGGACAGCAGCAGGCAGAGGCCCCGAATGGCTATGTGGAAGTGCGCTTCGACAACCTGGAAGTGTTTATTTACTGGTCCAAGGGCGACTACCATGTGGGCGCAAAGGCCACCGGTATCCATCTGGTAAACTCCAAGGCTTAATGCTCTGGGGCGGCGCTGGGGCGCAGACGGGGATAAGACAATTCCCATTAAGGGAAGTGTCCCCCGGCGGCAGCGTCAGCGCCGCCCTTTGCCATAAGGGTTAGTATTACCCTTATGGCAACCATGTAGCATGTAGCAATCACAAAGGAGCCTGACATGGAGAACAATACACAATCCCGCAAGTGGGCGCTGGTCATCAATAACCCATTGGAGGCCGGACTCGACCACGCTACTATCCGGGAAATCCTATATCGCTTTTCTCCGACCTATTTCTGCATGGCGGACGAGATAGCGACAACCGGAACCTATCACACGCATATTTTCCTGTTTTCTCCCTCGCCTATACGCTTTTCCACCATCAAAAACCGCTTCCCCACGGCACATATTGAGAAAGCATACGGGAGCGCAAAGGCAAACCGGGCCTACATTCTCAAAGAGGGGCGCTGGGCCGATACCGACAAGGCGGAGACTTCCGTTCCCGGCACCTTTGAGGAATGGGGAGACCTCCCTGCCGAAAAGGAGGAAGAGGCCCCGGAAATGTTCAAGCTCATTCAAGACCTCCGGGCCGGAAAGTCTGTTATGGAGATCATCGAGGATAATCCAAAGCTCGCTTTCCGTATTCGGGAGATTGAAACCCTCCGTCAAGCCATTTTGGAGGAAAAGTACAGCGCCGAAAACCGGGCGTTGGAAGTGACCTATCTCTACGGCGCAAGCGGAACGGGAAAGACGTGGGGCATTTTCGAGAAGCATGACAGAAAAAGCATTTGCCGTATCACCGACTACGGTGGCAGGAACGGCGTTCGCTTCGACGCCTATCATTGTCAGGATGTGCTGGTGCTGGAGGAATTTCATTCGCAAATCCCCATCAGCGCCATGCTCAACTATCTGGACATTTATCCGCTGACACTTCCTGCACGATACACCGACAGAACCGCTTGCTATACCAAAGTCTATATCACCAGCAATATCCCCTTAGAGGAACAGTACCGGGATATTCAGCGGTATCAGATGGAAACATGGCGGGCGTTTCTCCGGCGGGTGCAGAATGTCATTGAGTATCTGCCGGACGGCTCCACCGTCTGGCACAAGAAAGGGGGGCTTTCCCTGTGACACAAAATGAAAAGTTTCAAATTCAGAGAAGAAATACACTTCGTAACCTGTGGCAGAGATTGAGCGGAACGCCGGATTTTCCCGTAAAGCTGGCGCTGGCTGCGCTGTACCTCATAGGTGCTTCGTATGTCTGCGTCAAGCAAGCGGCGTGGCGCACGCTGGCGGGCAATATCCCTCTGCTCTCTCCGCTGCTCAAGGCCGCGATGGAACACGCCTTGCCCGCCTATCTGCTGGCAGGCGCTGCGGTGCTGCCGGTGCTCCTGCTCCATCCCTTTGGCAGACGGGCGGCGAAGGACCAACTCCAATGCATCGGGTTGGTAAACCATGCGGGAATGCCGCCCGACCTGCTTCGCAAGCGCCGTGACAAGGATAATCCCCGTGTCACGGTGTGGGAGTTCCGCAATCAGAGCATCCCGCTCCAAGAGTGGGAGAAGAAACGCCTTGCCATCGAAACGACGCTGGGAATCACTATCGTCAAGCTGACCTACGCCAAGGGCAAGAGCCGTGTACTGGTGTATGCCGTTCTTGCGGGAGATGATTTGCCGGAAAAGCTGGAATGGAAGGACAGCTATCTTTCCCCTAAGAGCTTTGTGCTGACCCTCGGTAAAAGCTATACCGGCCCTGTGACAGTCAACCTCGCGCATATTCCGCATATCCTCTTAGGCGGCTCCACGGGCAGCGGCAAGAGCGTACTGCTCAAGCTGCTGCTTATGCAGGCGCTCCGCAAGGGCGCGGAGGTCTACATTGCCGACTTCAAAGGCGGCGTGGACTACCCGAAAGTCTGGCACGAAAAATGCCGGATGTGCTTCACAGAGGAAGATCTGCTCTACACCTTAAATCAGCTTGTGGCGGTATTGGAATACCGAAAAAAAGCGCTTAAGGAATTGGGTTCCCCCAATATTGACGCATACAACGAAACGACAGAAAACAAACTGCCACGGCTGATATTCGCCTGTGACGAGGTGGCGGAGCTGCTGGACAGGACGGGCCGGGGCAAGGAGGACAAGGAACGGCTGGCCCAGATTGAAAACAAGCTCGCCACCCTCGCCCGCCTGGGCCGCGCCTTTGGTATCCATCTGATACTCGCCACCCAGCGGCCCGACGCCAATATCATCCCAGGTCAGATCAAGAACAACATGGATTTCCGGGTATGCGGCAGGGCGGATAGCGTGCTTTCTCAAATCACCCTGGACAACACAAGTGCTGCCGAGCAGATACCAAAGGACGCAAGGGGCCGCTTCATCACCGGGGATGGGACGGTGTTCCAGGGTTATCTGCTCGACGAGGAACGGCTTTAAGACTGAGGGCGGTTCCTATGGCAGGGAAGCGAAAAATCAACGACTACGGCACCGGGATACCCTACCACGAGGTAGAGGCCCTGGCCCGTGTCCTGCTCCCGGAGATACAGGCTTTTTTCGAGAGCGAGGAAGGGCAGCGGGAGTTTGCCGAGTGGAAGGCACAGCAGGAAAAGGACAAGGCAAAACAGAGATAGCACAACAGGCGGGAACATCATTGAGATGTTCCCGCCTTAACTCAACTCATATATCTGCCAGAGAAAAAGAATCCATGGAACTTTTCAAGAGATTATATATTTCTTCTTTACTTAAATCCTCCAGGTCTTGACATTCTATCCATAGGATACTTGCTTCCTTCTTTTGTAAGTCTGCATAATACTGCTCCGCCAGTTTACCATAGGTGTCTTTGTCAATATAATTTCCATACATATCCCAACAATCTACGCTGATATAATCGCCATGATACCCAGTCCTTTTGCACCCCAGAAGAATGCCCGTTGCTTCCCCGCCCAGAGAGATGCCTGATATTTCGCCACACCCCAGGGAGACTGCCCGTAGAGAGTTAAAGACACCATCGGTATTATTAATCGAATCCTCGTAGATGTAATAATACACCTCTTGATTTTCATCATAATAGACAGGGTAGGTCTGCGATACACCACTCCTTTCCTGGTGAGGTGCAAGAAGCAAACAAGTCCCGAGCGGTCCGCCATGGGACAGGGCCTCCAATGTTTGTTCCGTTTCATTGGATGTGGCCGTGCACACTATTGTAAAAGGTGCATGATATGAATCAATCTCATAAACGGAAGTAGTAGTATAATGGCCTGTCCCGTGACATTCAGAAGATATGATTTCGAGGTTCCCGTCTTGATCTAAGTCTGTAACTGCATAGCCCCACCAATCCTGCTCCTCCTTAACCTGCCAGTCCGTATAGTATTCGGTGAAAGCCGCCAACTGTTTTTCTGCCTCTGTTTGTGGATTCAACTCGTCAGACTGCGGTGTATAAGCGGAAATGGACACATCCGAAACAGGAATCGCATTCTCGTCAAAGATACCAGTATCCCCCACATCATAATAGATAATAATTTGCTCATTTCCACGAATGTATATATCACCAAATAAACCGGAAAGGCATGAATCCGGTTCACCAAAAGAACGAAGAATATCCTCGCGTTTAGTGCCGACTTCTATACTTTCAAAATCGGTAGATGTTTCTGGAAGGTTTTTATTTTCAGGAACAGGAGAGCTATTACACGCAGTCAATATAAAAGCACATGAAATCAATATAAATATAATACAGTGTCTTTTCATGTCATGTCCTCCTTGGATTGTCTTTGGTGAAACAAGTATAGCATATATCGTTATTATCATTTATTAAGATATTATGAATTTGGGTGGATGAATAGAAGATAGACAAGGGCGGAAATCAGTTCCCGCCCTTGTCCATCAAAGAATGTTCTCAATAGAAATGATAAATCCGAACACATTACCCACCTGGATAATGTAGTTCGGATTATCATTGTTTGGTCCGAGTGGCGGGATTTGAACCCACGGCCTCATGGTCCCGAACCATGCGCGCTACCAACTGCGCTACACCCGGATGTGCAACACGGCTATTATAAGGATTTTTCCGCGCGCTGTCAAGAGCCCACCCATAGTTTTTTTCTTTTTTGCATCCTTAGTTCCTTGGTTTTGAGTATATACTGACTTCCAGCTATTGTCAATGTATACTATAGATTGCTCGCCTAATTTCGTTTGCTGTCTCCCTGTATATTTTACGTTTGTTTTATAATACAAAATGTATTTGATATTTTCCTATTCGTCAATAACGGAATGAGCATCACAAATTTTATTCTTAAAATTAGATATGAATTTTGATTATCTTTTTAGAAGTTCTTATATGCCGGTATAGCCCGTATTTACAGGCTTTTCCGGCATTTTTCGTATCGGAAGAAACTCACATATATTTTTATATCCGCTTAGGTTTTTGCTTTCAAAAGTAGTAAAGAAGTAGTAAAACCTTGATTTACTACTAAGCTGCTATCCGCAGCATTTCAGCTTTTGCACCACTGCACCGTTTCAGCACTCGGTTAAATGCTTCATATACTTTTTCGCTCATTGGAATTTGACGAATACCGCTTTTCGTTTTTGGTGTTTCAATGTAATATCCTGTTTCCGCACTTCTTAAAAGTTGGTGGTCTACATTGATTATCCTATTCTCAAAGTTAATGTCAGTATCGGTCAGCCCGCAAAGTTCAGAGATACGAAGCCCTGTCCCAAGCAAAATAATAAGCTCGTCATAATACTTCTGATAAACTTTGTCATTTTGAGCAAAGGACAAAAAACTTTCTTCCTGCGCTGGTGTTAGCGGAACCTTTGGTTCTGTATCATCTTCAATGACAGTGTTTAACTGGAAGTCAAAAGGATTTTTCCTTATGCAATCGTCCTGTATCGCTGTGTAAAAGGCAGCTTTCAAGGAACGCTTGTCATTACTGATAGTCTTATAGGAAATTCCTTTTTCTTTCATGCGGATTGCCCATTCTTTCGCGTCGGACAGCTTCACGCTGTCAATCGGGCAACCCACAAGTTTATCTTCTTCCAGTAGCTTCATCAGCCGCTTGCGTCCGTTTTTCGTATTGTACCTTACATTTCTCCGATGGCGTATCTGCTTTGCATAAAGTTGGCAGACCGTCATTTTCTTGCCTATGGTGTCTATCCCGTCGTCAAGGTCTTTCTGTATGGTGCCGTCGGTTTTGTGCCTCAACGACCAGGGCGGCAGCGTGATGAATTGCTCTGAAAATATATCCGGCACGCTGCGGGCGCAGGAGCATGGACATCAGCCTCTTGTTTACGAAAATCACGGCATTGACAGCCGCTACACCGGCCCGCACAAGGTAGCCCCTACCATGTCCGCACGATACGGCACGGGCGGCAACAACGTGCCGCTGGTCGAGCAGCAGGCGGATGCCATCTGCATTGCAGGAAACACGGTCGACCGGCAGCCGCAGAACGGCGGCAACGGCCTTGGTTGTCAAGATGAACTGGCCTATACGCTCACCGCCACGGATCGGCACTGCATTTATGCCCGTCAGCGGGTGGATGTGTTCAAGGACGGTGAGGTGGTCAGCACCCAAAGTGCCCGCCAGCATAAGGACGCCACTGACCTTGTCGTAGATGTGGCAGGACTTGACTGCCGCAATGCTGCCGAGAACGGGGATTTATGCGGGACTCTCCAGAAAGGAACTTCCGGCAGTTCCCTCAACTCCATTCATCCGATCCGCAACGGACTGCTTATCCGTCGTCTTACTCCGCTGGAGTGTGAAAGACTGCAGGGATTCCCGGACGGCTGGACAGATATACCCGGCGCTTCGGACAGCGCCCGCTATAAAGCGTTGGGCAACAGTGTGGCGATACCCTGCGTGGAGTTTATCATGTCGCGCATCGCCGCCGCGCTTTTATGAAGCACAGCGTTGACAACGGGGGTTAAGTCGGGGTATAATATCCTCGAAAGACGAGGTGACAGACATGGATAACAGGGAGCAGCTAAGGCGCATCACGGAACTGACCGAGCAGATCGCCGGACTGCCGAAGGGGTATCTTTCCAAAAAAACCATCGGCGGAAAGGTCTATTACTATCACCAGTGGTCGGAAAACGGCGTCAAGCAGAGCCGCTATCTGCACGACAGTGAGATCGCACCGCTGGCAGATAAAATCGAAAAGCGCAAGGAACTGCAGGCGCAGCTGCGCATGCTGAAATCACAGAAAAGCAGACGAAATGAGGCGACAGGTATGAAATGCACCTTTATGCATAAACGAACCCCCGTGGCAGAGCTCGAGCTGGACGATGTGACCGGCTATATACAAAAAATTGGCAGTGTCTACGCACCGGAGCATCTGCCTATCGGTATCCCCGTGCGAAACGAGGTTGCCGACCGTGCGGCGTTTAACGACTGGTGGCGGGATCGCTCTATTCCGGCAAGCCGCAGCGGTGTGCGGGAAGCACTGGAATCGTTGGGAGTGGCAGACACCAAAATGCTGCTCGTCCGCTGCTACGGGCTGAGCCTCTCGGATCAGTACTGGATCTGTCCGGAAGGCGCGAAGCTTCGGTGGGAGGACATCAACTTTTTCCAAAATGATTTCTCGGAGGACATCGGAGATGTGCTGTTCGGAGAACGAAAGAAGAAGGACGCACTCAATTTCAGCTCCCCCGACAGCACATCGGACGGCAATCTGAAAAAGCGGTGGAAGATCATCGATGGGAAGCGGTGCCTGATCAAGGGCGGCAGCAACCCGTTCCGGCAGCAGCCGTTCAACGAGGCGATCGCCTCCGGCATCATGGAGCGGCTCGGCATTCCTCATGTATCGTATACAGTCATCTGGAGCAAGGATGCACCCTACTCGGTCTGTGAGGATTTTGTTACGGAGAATACGGAGCTGATCCCGGCGTGGAGGTTGCTGCAGGCAAAAAAGCAGAAGAACAGCACCTCCCGATACCGGCATCTATTGGAGTGCTGCGAGCTGCTCGGCATCGGGGACATTACGCCGTTTTTAGACCGGATGCTGGTGCTGGACTATATCATCGCAAACGAGGATCGCCACTTCAATAACTTTGGGGCACTGCGAAACGCGGAAACGCTGGAATGGCTCGGTATGGCTCCGATCTATGACAGCGGCTCCTCCCTCGGCTATGATAAGATGCCCGGTCAGATGCGCTCGGAAAGGGATGTGGTCTGCAAGCCCTTCAAAAACCACCACGCCGAGCAGCTGAAGCTGGTGACCGATTTTGATTGGATCGACTTTGATCGCCTCTCCGATGTAGACGAGCTGATCTCCAGCGTACTGTCTTGCGAGGAAGCTGCCGACTATATCGATGAGGGACGTATCCATGCGATCACGGAAAGCGTGCAGCGCCGGATCGGTCATCTGCAGGAGCTTGCGATGACGCAGACGCCACGGCAGCTCGATACCACCGAGGACGATGTCCGAGAGGAAGTTGCCGCGGATTACGCGCCAAAAATGGAGCTGTGATGCAAATACAGCGTAAGAGCAATGGATCAGCCGCTTTGCGAATCGCAGGGCGGCTGATCTTTTCATCCGCTTTCCTGTTGGCTGTGGGCGGCATAGCCGCTTTGGTGGTATCGCTTCTGTTTTGCCATGCTTCTTCGTTAGACTTGGTGAATAGCTTTCCGCGCCTTCTTCCGGTATGCTTTGCTTGCAAAATCGAGGAAAGGAGCAGAACCGATGGCCCTGCCCAACGCAGATTTCGGCGCGGTTTTCGCCTGCATCTCATTTGCCCATGACAACAACGCATCTAAAACAGGTTTCTCCTGCTCCAGCCGCTTTTCATATCGCTCCTCCGGTGTCAGCTCTGCAAACGCCTGCTCCAGCTTGAAAAGTCGGGAGCAATAGCATTACCTCGGATTCAGAGCGCGGCCATTGATACGCGCCCTGCTCCAGTCGCTTGTACAGCAGGATGAAGCCATCCTTTTCCCAGTACAAGCCCTTGATGCGGTCTCGCCGCCTTCCGCAGAACAAAAACAGCGTGTTGGTAAATGGATCCAGTTCAAACTGCTGTTGGACGAGCCGCGCCAGGCCGTCTATGCCTTTACGCAGATCCGTGTAGCCGCAGGCGATGTAGACTTTGTCTGCGCCGGGGAAATCGTTCAGCATGGGCGCAGCAGCTCCACCAGCATTTTCAGCTGTTCTGCATCGCATCCCGAGTAAATGTCCAGACTGGCACTACCAATATGCAGCGTGGCGCAACGTTCTGCAACGTTGCGTGACACCTGCTTCGGCGCCGGCAGCTCCGCAAAGGTCACGGTCGTTGATGGCGGTGCTCCGTTTTTCCGCACGCCTGTCAACAGTTCACGTTCCCAGCGGTAATAGGTGGCTGTCGTAACACCCCGCTGCCGGCACCATAGTGTATTAACAGGTACTTATCTCTCCTGTCGGTGGCGCACGTCATTCAGCCATTCGCCCCTGTACTTGAAATAGCGCGGACCGGCGACAGAGTATTTGCTACCAGTGAGCAGCTGAGCCAAAGCCGAGAGTGAGTAGATCTGCCCTTGATAGCTCACCGTTTTGTCATCCACTATCGTGCATTTGATTTCCGGGTTATTGCAGTACTCGAGCTCCTCACCGGGTTGAATGTTACACATGGAGAAGCGGAAAGGAGACTGACGCTCTTTGTGCTCGTCGTCGATCTCCTGCGCGGTTTCCTCCGCCTGCTTCTGGGCTTCATCCATAACAATTCGTTTCAGCTTGTCCGCGCAGCCATGGATCTCCGCAATGGCCTCCAGGATGGAATAGGCGTCTTCCGGCGACATGGCATAGAACTCACGGATACGCTGCTTTCCATTGAAGTTCTCGATGGAACGTAGGTTGGGGTTCAGCTTGTCAATGATGCTGTGAATCTTCAGATCAGAAAGCCGCGAATTGACCTCATAGGTTGCATAGACACGAAAGGCAAAGGGAATACACTCGCTCCGGTTGAGCCGCTGCAGCCGCTTGTCGATATCGTCTGCATACCCGATTTTTACATATTCAGGAAAGGACGGATTGGTCAGTATGTAAATAACTCCTGTTTTATCCATGTAATCTCCTCCGGTTCTTTCGCTTAAAATATAGCACCGTCAAACAGTCACTCCGCTAATGCTTTTCTAATAATCTCACTTCTTCGAGAAGCTATTTTTTCTAAAGACCCTTCCAATTCTTTTATAGCCATTTCATAGTCTGCTACTTTCGACATAGCGTTGTTTTGTATTGAAATATCAGGAACGGTAAATGCAATTCCATGCACTCTGTCGATGGAAGCACGATACGACCGGGAGAATCCCATTTTTCTACCTTCGACCTCAAGAATATGAGCAAGATAACGTGGATTTACTTCAGAGTTCTTGCAGCGGAGGACGCCGCAGTGATCTGTGGGATAGAACGGCATATCTGAAGGCAAATAGCTGGTCATCCAGTCTCCGTCAATTCCCCACAACACAGAAGGAACAGAGAAATCCGTGATCAGCAGCTTGTCAATAAAGCCAAATGGCGAAGTGACATTGGCGCTGTAAACGGGAATTGTACCATTCGATGCAAGTTCTTTGTCCAAAACTCGCTTGCCAATAGCAACACTGAATTTTTCCGTATCAGACAGGCTCAGTCTGTTCCCCTCCGTGGTCGACATAACAGCATCCAACTCTGCAAACAAATCAGCTGTCTTCTGCCTGTAGGTCTCAATTCTCATACGGGTGGCATTATATTCCTCGTCGATTTTTGCACATTCGTCAATAACCTGTTGCTGGACTGGAATGGGCGGAACCGGAATCAGCATCTCTTCATAAAACGCTGCAGGTACACGACGATGTCCACTTGCTCCAGTCATTGCATCCTCAGCAGCTTTACGCACCGTAGTTTGGTTGAGGAGAAGAAAGAGAAACTTAGTGAGAATTTCGCTTGCATGGCATCTAAAAGTATGGAACTCGCTACTACCAAATCCGATACCGTTCGTCAATCCCTCCGCAATTGCGCATTTTCCATTTTCCATGCATGGGGTTATTTTCGCAATAATGAAATCTCCCTCAGCAAAGTATGTATATCCTCCATTGCATACTTCGCCGTAGGGACGATCAACTTTTCTTTCAATAAATCCTTCGCTGCTTACAGAGGCCATATCGATAAACGAAACAAGCAAATCGTCCGGAGTATCATGAATCTCGGTTTTTGAGGTATTCAGATCACAAACTGAAGCAAGTTTTACCAATGGATACTTGCTTGATATATGGAAAGCTTTCTTAACGCTTGTTCTTAGAGCCTTGTTGAAATTAACTCTCGAATAATCAAGCATATTCTTTGTATTGACAACGGACGCATAGGTGGCCTGTTCTTCGTTGAAAGAAGGTGCCATTCCATCAAAAGACTTCTTGATGGAATGAGCAAGAGTCCCTTGTGCTACTCGATTCGCATCATCATACATCTTTCCGCCTGGCGTGATGATCTGAATGCCCTCGTTACCCTTGCGGTTTGACCAGTCATATCCGAGGAATTCTTTCTGTGCCTTGTTGTCTGCCGGAGCCGTAATGATCACGGTTGTCTGCTGATACACCAGCGAGAAATAAAACAGTTTTTCCCGCTCTATGGAGTAAGCATACGAATACAATTTTTCCAGATACACGGCTGCCTGCTCATCAGCACTTTTCTGCTGATATGCTTTTGTTTTCAGCAGGTTCTTTGCATCTGAAGAATCGGCAAACGCCATCACATACATTTTGAAGTATTCTGATCCTTCCAGATCTGCAACGGAAAGGGATTTATTCAAAAAGGCTCTGTACTCATTCTCGCCGACATCAATCTGTGCAAGATATGCCTCGAAAATGTCCCTATCTTTCCATCCGGCAAGCTCCGCGCCGCTGAAAACCGCATCCACAGAATCCGCTGACAAGTCAATCTGTTTCGGCGGTTCATTGAATTTTTCCAGAAACATCACAACGGTATTCGTCCCGGTCGCGCCAAAGGTTTTGGAACCGAAAGCGGCAATTCCTCGGATATAGAAATTCTGCAAAAGCCGCTCCCTGGCTCCGGTATAGCTTGCACTGTCATTTGAGAGAATGGAACTCGGCAGGATCACCGCTGCGACTCCCTGCGGCTTTAGCAGCTGTGCAATTCGCTCCACAAACAGCGTTTCGATCTCTCCGCCATTCATGCCAATCCGGTCAAGAAGGGTAAAGCTGTTGTTCTTAAGTTGTAGATGCTGCTTGAAATCTTTTACCGCATATGGCGGATTAGCCACCAGAATATCAAAAGTGCCGTTCTCGATCCCCTTGTCAGGCGCATTTTCCAACCCGTCGCCGAAAATAATGTTGCCCTCTCCCGCGCCGTTCATAAACAGGGATATTTTTGCAACGCGGGCAAGACGATAGTCTTTTTCGATTCCGTAAATGTGATCTCTGACCCATGCATTATTTCCATCTGACTGTACAAAATAATTGATCGCTTCGATAGCTTCCGTCAAAAAATGTCCGGCCCCGCAGGCGTAGTCAATGACCTTTGGATAAACGTTTCCCCTATCAGACTTTACCATCCGATCAACAGGCAGACTATCCCAAATGAACCGAGTGATCGGTATCGGCGTAAAGAATTGTCCTTCATTTTGCTTGAACCCCTTGTTCAGCAGCTGTTCAAAGAGATCGCCCAGGAATTGATGCTTGGACGGATAGACAATTCTGTATTTCTCAAACAACTGCACCATCTCAACGAGAATCTTTCCGTTCTGATAGAACAGTTCTTCATTGTGGACATCTTTGAACGTGAATTCATTATTCGAATAGAATTTTAAAATACGGATCGTATTCCGAAGATCTTCAATCGCGCTTTTTCGTTTGGAACCGGTATATGTCAAAAATAGCCATTCCGGATAATCCGCAGGCACATAAAGTATTTCCTCCCGCATGAATTTCTCCATACCGTCTCTGTGGAGCCGTTGGAGTCGATCTTGCAGAGTCTCGTATGTATCCGTTCCTTGCTTATACTGAAATTCTACTTCGTCGTCTTCATCCTTTATGCTTTCATCGACAAGCTTACAAATGAACAACGCGACAAGCCTGTTGAAAGCATTTTCCTTGTCACTTACATTATTGTGCCGCAGGATTTCTTCAAATTTATTGACAATTTTGTCATCTGGCGTGAAATCGCGAAGGTCCTTTTTCCGAAGCGGTTTTACCCCAATTTGATAGGCAACGGAATCCTTGGAGAAGATCAGATCATCATGGATCTGCCTTCCATAGGTCTCTTTCCAGGCTTCATACTTGGCTGATGCGGTGTTCGCATCCCGATAAAGCTTGATGGACTTATCCTTTTTTGAAAGCAGGACGATATTTGCGTCGTCGGAACAGTCAATCGTAGATGCTTTATGTACAATACAGCCGCCCTTCAAATCAGAGGCATACAAAACAAGCCATTTGCAAGACTGCTCCTGCTGCCAATAGGAGAACAACTGCGCTCCGTCGTTTTTGGTATTATTAAGTGCTTTGTCGTACGCTTTGCCCCAGGTTTTGCACTCGATAATGAAAAGCATATTTCCGCTTGTGTCGGTCACGCAAATATCGGCGCGTCCACCCTTGGGGTCGTGCCCGAGATGCCATTCTTTTTCCAGCTCTATATGCTCAGGACGATACTCTTTTAACAGGAGCCGACATACGCATTCAAATACAACGAAGTTCTCTTTCTTATCAAAACCATTGTTGCGCTCTCTGCCCTTTATTTCATTTGGATAAATCAGTCTTTTTGCTTGGAAATCTACTTTCAGGCTGCACCCAATCTCAGAAAATACCTTTTCATATATATCGCCATATGCAATAAATCCCAGAGTTTTTAAGGTGTCTTTCAAATTTGAAACATCTATCATAATCATCTGCTCCTTGCTCGTTCTATAATCCAAGGTACCGAAACACTATCGGCATTATTATAGGCTCCCCTAATTCTTCAGTGCTGTGATGGGCACCACATACACGCCGTCCTCGCGCTGGTAGGCATAGGGGGAGGTGCCGGTCAGAACCATCAGAAAGGAGGGCTCTTTCATTTTTTTCGTATCGATTTTATCAGCGACCGTCTTCAGCGTATGCGCACCTTCCTCAATGAGCCTGTCTCCACCGAGCTTGACCTCTACAAGGCCGTAGCTTCCGTTGCGCAGGTGGATAACAGCGTCGCACTCCAAGCCCTCTTTGGTGCGGAAATGATACACGCTGCCGTCCAGTGCTTCCGCGTAGACGCGCAGATCGCGGATGCAGAGCGTTTCAAAGAATAGGCCGCAGGTTTCAAGGTCGTTCAGCAGATCATCGGGACCAATGCCCAGCGCTGCAGTGGCGATAGAAGGATCAACAAAATAGCGTGTGTCAGATGTACGGATCGCTGTCTTGGAGCGAAGATTCGGACTCCAAGCAGGGCAATCCTCTATCACAAAGATCTTTTTCAGCGCATTCGTATAGGAAACAACGGTATCCTTACTCAGCTCCATATCGTCGCTGACGTTGATATCCTCGCAGATCGTGGTGTTCGGTGCCTGTGTTCCCTGGTGACGCGCAAGAGAACGCATTAAGAGCCGTGCACGGGTCTCATTGCGGGAAACGCCGTCCACTCGGCTGATATCGGACTTCACAACCGCGTCCAAGTAGTCAAAAGACTGTATCAGTGCGTCGTCGCCCTCTAGGAAGGTCGCTTGCGGCCAGCCACCGCGACAGATAAGAAATGCGATATTCTCTAACGTAGCCTTGTTTTCCGCAAAAATCGGTTTATCATCAGGAGAAAACAACTCGCTGAGACTGACTGCGCCAGAGGACTCGCCAGATTCGTACAGGCTCATGGGCCGCATCTTGATCCACGCAAAGCGACCGGTGCCCGTATGATGCACCTGCTCCATCTCCGCAGGCACAGCAGAACCGGTCAACAGAAAGTGCCCGAAGCCATCTCGGTGATCCACTTCAAAGCGCACAGCATCCCACAGCTTGGGTGCCATCTGCCATTCGTCGATCAGGCGCGGCGTCTCACCCTGGAGGAGGGAACGAGGACTGATATCCGCCAACTGGAGGTTTTGCTTTACCCGATCCGGGTCACTCATATACAAAATGCTGGAGGCATGCTGTTCGCAGGTGGTTGTTTTGCCGCACCATTTCACTCCTTCCACAAGGATCGCTCCTTTGTTTCTCAGGCGATTCACAATAGTCACGTCAATCACTCTCGACTTATAACTTGCCATATAGAGTCCCTCCATGCTATAGAATGACTATATTATAGATTATAGCGAATCAGCGTGTCCAATTCAAGAAAATCCTTTGATTTGGCAAAAATATTTTCTGCGATACGGCGATATGGCAACCATCGCATCGATGATGATTTGTTCCTCACATCGACGCCATCAAATCTGAAAATCAGTTTTCGCAGCTTTGACGTTCCCTTCCGCTCGCACTATTCTTTTGGTGATGAAAGAAACCAATAAGGTAAGCACAAGAGAAGGCGCGATATGTACAATAGATTTGCAGAAAGGCGCAGACGACTCCTGAACGAATGCAGGGGCGGCATCTACACGGGGACGCTGCTGGCAGGGACTCAGGAGCCGCACTTTTATAAATAAGGGCTTGGGATACTCCCAAAATCGCCGTGTGTACGGACAGCGGCTGTGCTTGCTAATCCTCCAAATCCCAGTTTTCTCCGTCCCAATGCCGCTCTTTCTCTCCGCCGAAATCTGTGCTATACTGTAAGAAAATTGATGGAAAGAGGGCTTTCTTATGGCACTCAAACGGGTATTTGCCGGGTTTTATACGCGGTACGACGGAAAGCCCATCTTCGTTGTCCGGGTGCTCAAGGACATCGACACCGGCGAGTCCATCGTGGTCTGCAAGGACGCCAGCTTTTCCAAAGAAGACAACGAGCATTACTACCTCATCCGGTACACCTCCTTCTGCGAGCAGGTCGAAGTCGATGGTGTGCTGCGGGATAAATACGTCCGCCAAACCCGGCGCGAGATCGACGAAGGCACCGTCCGCGAAGTGTATGAGGACAGCTTTCCGGAGCCCAAGAGCAAGCCCTTCACTTACGTCGATGACGAGTACGCAGAGCGCGCCATCCGTTGCAGCAGAACCTACTATGAATACGCCAAGGACATCTGCGAAAACTACCGGATGGATCTGCGGCGCTACAAGCTCATCCGGGAACGGAAGCAGTACATCGGCGTATCCAACCGCGAGGCATATCAGGCCATGTGTGAGGATCTCGCGTTTGCCCAGCAGTCGCTCAAAACGGTGCTCAACGACTACGCCGATCTCTTCCGGAAACGCTTTTCCGAGGGGCTGTCCATCCGCAAAGCAGCGGATGCCATGCAGCAGAATCGCGGCGTGATCGAACGGCGGCAAGCCGCACTCTATCGGGCGTTTGCACAGCTTTTGCAGCAGCGGGACGAGGCAGACGGTGTCTGTCGGCTGATGCAGAAAATTGAATACGATCAAAGGGATATAGAGGATTTGCTCGAATAATTGATGCAAAAACAAAGCGCTTGTCGTAGTGGCAAGCGCTTCTTTTTTGTCCTCTTTATGGCAAAAGCATGACACCCGGCATCGTTGTTTCCGTTGTAAAGTGAAAGGCAAACAGCTTCGCTTCCAAACCACCCTTCAAACAATTTTTTCAAAACTGAAAGGAGAACTATCATGATCACTTATTACAACCGCACCCGCATGACCGCTGTTCCCACGGGGCTGCTGCAAGACACGCACCTTTCTGTTGAGGCAAAAGGCTTCGCCGCAATCCTCTACGCCCTTGGCGATGAATGCGTTGAGCTGGCGGAACTGGCCTGCCAGCTGAACATGCCGGAGGAAAGAATTTCTGACGTCCTCAAAGAGCTTGCCGACACGGATTACCTGCAAATCCGGAAGGAAGGCGATGATGAGTTCTGTCTGGAACCGAGGGGGAAGTAATACATGCCGGATCGCGCACGACCCATCCGCAAGGAAATCTGCCTGAACGAGCAGGAGCTGAATCTCATCCAGCACAAAATGCGCCAGTTGGGGACGCACAACTTCGGCGCTTACGCCCGGAAGATGCTGATCGACGGGTACATCATCAAGGTGGACTACACCGAACAGAAAAAGTTGGCTGCCGCTGTCAGCCGAGCCGCCTCGAACATCAACCAGATTTGCCGCCGCATCAACAGCACCAGTCACGTTTACGAGGTTGACGTTGCCGAGCTGAAAGCACGGCAAACAGAAATCTGGGAGCTGCTGAAAACGCGGCAGAGGGACGAGCTTTGACCACGATGGGATTTTCCGTGTGTGGGTTTTCCGTCACCGGTTTTCCGAACGGTGGACAAGCTGACGCTCCGGAGTGTACCGCAGCCGGATTTCAGGACAACGGTTTTCGTGCCTTCCATCGGGGCTGAAATTCATCCTCTAACTAATAAGAAATAAATCAAGATACAAGAGAATCAATCTATCAATCAATCAACACAAAAATGGATGGATTGATGGATGGGATAGGAGGTCAGATGAAAACTTTTTGCAAGCTCACGGCGCAGAGCCCAGCGGCGTCCTATGTGCCGCTTCCGAGGTTTCTTCTGCAAGACGAAACTTTGTGCGACATCAGCAACGACGCCAAGGTACTCTATGCACTTCTGCTGGACAGAGCCAGCATTTCCCGGCAGAACGGCTATGTCGAGCCGAACGGCACCATCCGGCTGTACTTCACGTTAGAACAAGCACAAGTGAAGCTCCACCGCAGCCGCCAGAGCGCCACGCGGATCTTCCGGGAGCTGGAGTACAGCGGCTTGATTGTTCGGCGCAAGCAGGGTTTGGGCAAGCCTGCCCTCATTACGCTGAACTATCCGTCAGATGCAAAGCTCATCGCAAAGGAGGCCGAAGATGCACAAGCTTGACCCCATCGAGCGTCTGCCGGACGGCACGCTCTTTCGCTTGACACCGGGGCAGCTCCGCAGAGTGCGCGGCCTTACAAAGCGCTGCTGCAACTTCTTGGATGGCGAGTGCCTGCTGTTGGACGGCGTCTGTCCGCAACACATCTCCCGAAGTCTGCTTTGCCGGTGGTTTCGCCGCGCCGTGCTGCCCCAGCAGCCCAAGCTGGAACAGGCCATTCTCAGCCCGAAAAAACTCCGCCGCTGCGAAGTCTGCGGCAAGGGCATCCTCGCCCGCTCCGGCAGGACAAAATACTGCCCCGCCTGCGCCAAGGAGGTTCACCGCCAGCAGAAGGCGAAATCCGCCCGCAAACGCCGCTCGGGTGTAGACAATTTGGGGGCGAAAAGCCCTTGAATGGCAAGCATTCCCGCACCGCTAAAGTCGCGCGGCAATACGATTTCCCTCGCAGCCTTGAAATTGAATTCTATTTGTCTACATAGCCGCCGGAACATACGCATAGATTGAAGCGGCAAATGCTCTGGAAAAGAGGGCAGCGATGGAAGTATTTCTGATTTTTCCTAAGTCACAGCAGGCAAAGCAGGAGCTGGCACAGGAGCTGGCAAAGTTTCAGTCCGAGCAGGTGCTGAAAAATGTCCAGAAGCTGCCCTGTTCCACGGAGCAGAAGCTGGAACTGGTGGACGCAGCCGTGAAGCATCTGAAAGCGCAGCAATAATACATAGCAGACGAGCAGACCAGCCTCAACAGCCGGTCTGCTCGTTTACTGCTATGGTTATGTCTGTTTGAAATACTTCTCCCATGTAGATTTGAAAATCTGCACGTTACCCTGTTCCCATCGCTTGAACTTTTGCAGCAGGACGCCAAGTTGCGCAGCATATGCCTTCTGCGTCAAGCCGAGCCGCTGACGTATGGCTTTGATTTGCTCCCCCTGTCCCCGCAACAGAAACAGGTTATAGTCATCCAGCAGATCCTCCAGCGGCACTTCAAACAGCTCTGCCAGCTTCTCCATATGCTCCTTCGGATAAAAGTCCCGCCCTGCCTCTTCGTAATGGATATAGGTACTGCGGTCGATGCCCGCATAGTCCGCCGCGTCACGCTGACGAAGTCCTTTTTGATAACGATACCACCGCAGCTTGTCCGCTGTTTCGGTGATTTCTGAGAAGTCCGAGAACTGCAAATTGAACTTTTCTGCGTCCTGAAACTTGTGCGGCAGTATCACCGGAAATTGAAGAATCTGGAGCGGGGCTACTTTTACCGCACCCGATACATTGGAAAGCAAAATATAGCAGCGGACTCCCACTCTCGCCAGCAGGTGCCATTTTGCATCAAAAGGAGTTTGTTCCGCCACCTCAACCGCCGTTTGTTCCGCTGCGATAGTATAGCATTTTCTACGCAGCGGGCGGCATAGGTCGCAAGGCGCGCGCCCTTCTCGGGCTTGAAGGTCGAAATGCCCTTGATGAGCCCGATGGTGCCGATGGAGATGAGATCGTCCTGCTCCTCGGACTGGGTGTAGTATTTCTTTAACATGTGGTTCAAAGGCACAAGGAGCTTTTCTCTGCCCCATATCTTCCCTAAATATTAATCCAAAAGATAGTGAAGAAACCCTGTCTGGTAATATGCGGTTCGACAGCTATAATCGTCACTTGGATATATTGTATAACACACATATTCTGTTGCCTACATAAGCAAATGGAGCATGAACGAATCACAAAAGACAATATGAAATGACTCCTGCGCTTGTAAAACGTGGATTTACCTGTCATACTTTTAGCGCAAACTCAAAAGTACCAGACCTACCACATACAAGGAGGAGTCATCAGGGCAAGTATAATCTACGTCGGCATGGATGTCCATACCACAAATTTCACTTTTTGCTGCTATACCGCAGATTCCGACCGCGGCTTCGCTGTTGCGCAAACAGAACCGGATTACCGTCAGGTAATCAAGTATATGGAACGTGTCCAGAAGCAACGCGGTGAAGAATGCAAATTTGTTTGCGGCTATGAAGCTGGCTGTTTGGGTCATTCACTCTACCACCAACTCACCAGATGCGGTGTGGACTGCGTTATGAACATTTACACTAATTTTCACCGCTTTCTGCGTAAAGCAGGAATCTCCTATGGCGGGAAAGGGAAGGGCCCTCGCGTCTATGACCTTCGGCACACATTTGCTGTCCACTGCTTACGGCACTTGGTTTTATCGGGTAAAGATATCGGCATATTTGCATACCGCTAAAAAACTTGTGCGGTAAGTCCTCAGTATGACCTCTTTTGCACCAAGAGCCTTTCTTGAGTGCAGAAATGCTTCATAAACCTGTGAAACCGTGCTTAATCTAATCTTTTTCATGTGCGCATAGCTCCTTTGTTTTTTTCAAGAAACTAAGCGTGCAAAAAAAGAATCCCTAAGCCAAAACTTAAGGATTCTAAGGAATTTGAAATTGGGCCGCTCCCGAACCATGCGCGCTACCAACTGCGCTACACCCGGATGTGCAACACGGCTATTATAAGGATTTTTCCGCGCGCTGTCAAGAGCGAGAGCGGGAGATTTTTAAAGAATTTTCTTTTCTCGCGCCGCGCCGCTATTTTACCTCAATTTTACATGACCCGGCTTTTGCATTTTACAGCGCTCCGTTATGCTTTGCGTTGTGGAACGAAGAAAGTCCAAAATCAACATGTGAAATGAGGAATGAAAGATGAAAAAGACACTTGCATTTGTGCTCACCGCCGTGATGAGCCTCTCGCTGCTCGCAGGCTGCGGCAGCAAGACCGCTGCCCCCGACAACACCAATAACGACCAGCCGCAGCAGCAGGTCGAGGAAAAGCTCAGCGGCAGCGTCTCGACCAACGGCTCGACCTCGATGGAAAGAGTCATCGGCGCGCTGAGCGAGCAGTTCATGGCCGACAACAGCGGCGTGAGCGTCACCTACGACCCCACCGGCTCCGGCGCCGGCATTGAGGCCGCCAGCAACGGCAGCGCCGACATCGGTCTTGCCTCCCGTGTCCTCAAGGACGAGGAGAAGGCCGGCGGCCTGACCGAGACCGTTGTCGCCCTCGACGGCATCGCCGTCATCGTCAACGCGGACAGCAAGGTCGAGGATCTCTCCGTCGAGCAGATCGCCAAGATCTTCACCGGTGAGATCACCGACTGGAGCGAGGTCGGCGGCGAAGCGGGCAAGATCTCCTGCATCGGCCGTGAGGCCGGCAGCGGCACGCGCGACGGCTTCGAATCCATCACCGGCACCAAGGACGCCTGCAAGCTCGATCAGGAGCTGACCTCCACCGGCGGCGTCATCGAGGCGGTCGCGGGCAACGCCAATGCCATCGGCTACGCCTCCCTCTCCGCAGTCGAGGGCAAGGACACCGTCAAGGCTGTGACGGTCGGCGGCGTCGCCTGCACCGAGGAGACCGTTCTCGACGGCAGCTACGCCATCCAGCGTCCCTTCGTCCTCGTGACGAAGACCGATGCTCCTCTCTCCACCGCCGCGCAGGCCTTCTTCGACTACGCCACCTCCACCGCCGCGAACGACCTCATCAAGGCCGCCGGCGCGGTTCCGGTCGCAAAGTAAGCGCCATGGCGGCTGCATACATCTCTCCGGCGGCAGAGGGCGCAAAGCCCTCCGCCGCCCAGCCGCGTCACAGCGGTATGCGTAAGACGCTGGAGAACCTCATCCACCTCATTTTCCTGCTCTGCGGCGTGGTCGCCGTAGCGTTCGTGCTGCTCATCAGCATCTACCTGATTCTCTCGGGCATTCCCGCCATCCGCGAGATCGGACTTGGAAAATTCCTCTTCGGCAAGGTCTGGGACCCGACAAACACCACCACGGGCGCACAGTACGGCATCCTCGCCTTCATTCTCACGAGCATCTACGGCACGGCGGGCGCTATCCTCATCGGCGTGCCGGTGGGACTTCTGACCGCCGTGTTCCTCGCCCGCGTCGCTCCGCCAAGGCTTGCGGCGGTCATCCGCACGGCGGTGCAGCTGCTCGCGGGCATCCCCTCGGTGGTCTACGGTCTGGTCGGCATGATCGTGCTCGTCCCCGCCATCCAGCGGACCTTTGACCTCAGCTCGGGCGCATGCCTGCTCGCGGCGATCCTCGTGCTGGCGGTGATGATCCTCCCATCCATCATCAACGTGTCGGAAACGGCGCTGCGCGCCGTGCCGCACGAATATGAGGAGGCCTCGCTCGCGCTCGGCGCGACGGAGATGGAAACGAGCTTCCGCGTCGTTCTGCCCGCCGCGCGCAGCGGCGTGGCGACGGCTGTGGTGCTCGGCGTGGGCCGCGCCATTGGCGAAGCCATGGCCATCATTATGGTCGCGGGCAACGTCTCCAATATGCCGGGGCTCTTTACCCCCGTGCGCTTCCTCACCACCGGCATCGTCTCCGGCATGGCCTATGCCGCTGTCGGCAGCCTGTATCAGCAGGCGCTCTACTCCATCGCGCTGGTGCTGTTTTTGTTCATCATGCTCATCAACGTGGTGCTGAACCTCTTCATCAAAAAGCGGAAGGAGGACTGACATGGAACGGAACCTTTCTCCGCGCCGCCGCGCGTATGATCTGACGATGCGCTCTCTTGTCTGGCTGTGCGCCGGCCTGACCTGCGCGCTGCTCCTTTTCCTCATCGGCTTTATCTTCTATCGCGGCTTCCCCGGCGTAACGTGGGATTTCCTCTCCGGCACAAGCAGCTATATCAAGGACACCATCGGCATCCTGCCGAACATCCTCAATACGCTCTACATCATTCTCTTTGCCATGGCCATCGTCCTGCCGCTCGGCGTGGGCGCCGCCATCTATCTCACGGAGTACGCCGCGAACCGCAGGGTCGTCGAGCTCATCGAATTTGCGACCGAGACGCTCACCGGCATCCCGTCCATCATCTTCGGCCTCGTCGGTATGCTCTTTTTCGTGCAGAAAATGGATCTGCAGGCGGGCGTGCTCGCAGGCAGCCTGACGCTCGTCGTGATGATCCTGCCCACCATCGTGCGCACGACGCAGGAGAGCCTGAAGACCGTGCCGCAGTCCTACCGCGAGGGTGCGCTGGCGCTCGGCGCGGGCAAGTGGCGCATGGTGCGCACCGTTGTGCTGCCCAACGCCGTGGACGGCATCGTGACCGGCTGCATTCTGGCGGTCGGGCGCATCGTGGGCGAAAGCGCGGCGCTGCTCTACACCGCGGGCTTCGGACTGGTGCTCAATGACTTTGTCACCGCGCTGCACTCGTCCTCCGCCACGCTGACGGTCGCGCTTTACGTCTACGCCAACGACCGCGGGCGCACGGACGTCGCCTTTTCCATCGCGAGCGTTTTGATGCTGCTCACGCTCGTCATCAATCTCACCGCGGCGCTCACCGGCCGCAAGCTCAAAAAGAACGGAGGGACACAGTAAAATGTCTGACGCTCCCATCATCGAAGCAAAGGGCCTGAACCTCTGGTACGGGCCGAACCACGCGCTCAAGGATATTTCCGTCGCCGTCCCCGCGCACGAGATCACGGCGTTCATCGGGCCGTCCGGCTGCAGCAAATCGACCTTCCTGCGCACGCTCGACCGCATGAACGACCTCATTCCCAATGTGAAGATCACCGGCGAGGTGGACTTCAACGGTGAGAACATCTACGCGCCGAGCGTCGATGTGACCTGGCTGCGCAGCCGCATCGGCATGGTCTTTCAAAAGGCCAACCCCTTCCCCATGAGCATTTACGACAACATCGCCTACGGTCCCCGCACGCACGGCGTGCGCAATCGCGCGAAGCTCGACGAGATCGTGGAGCGCTCGCTGCGCTCCGCCGCCATCTGGGACGAGGTGAAGGACAGGCTCAAAAAGAGCGCGCTCGGCCTTTCCGGCGGGCAGCAGCAGAGGCTCTGCATTGCCCGTGCGCTTGCCGTCGAGCCGGAGGTGCTGCTCATGGACGAGTCCACGAGCGCGCTCGACCCCATCTCGACGTCAAAGATCGAAGACCTCGCGTGCGAGCTCAAGGACCGCTACACCGTCGTCATGGTGACGCACAATATGCAGCAGGCGGCGCGCATTTCGGACAACACCGCCTTCTTCCTGCTCGGCGAGCTGGTGGAGTTCGGAAAGACGGAGCAGGTCTTTTCCACGCCCGCCGACAAGCGGACGGAGGACTACATCACGGGGAGGTTCGGCTGATGCGAAACAAATTTGACGAGCAGCTCTCGCAGCTCAATCACGAAATGATCGAAATGGGCGCGCTGTGCGAGGAGGTCATCGCGCTCGCCAGCCGTGCGCTGACCGAAAACGACAAGAGTCTTGCCGCGAGGGTCGCGCCGCTCGACAGCGAGATCGACCGGAAGGAGCGCGACATCGAGAACCTCTGCCTCAAGCTGCTGCTTCAGCAGCAGCCGGTCGCGCGCGACCTGCGCCAGATCTCCGCGGCGCTCAAGATGATCACGGACATGGAGCGCATCGGCGATCAGGCCGAGGACATCGCCGAGATCATCAGCTTTCTCCACGGCCATCAGGCCGAGGACAACGACCTCCTGCGCGAGATGGCGAAGGCCGCCATCCGCATGGTGACGGAAAGCGTTGACGCGTATGTAAAATGTGATACAATGTTGGCAGAGCAGGTCATCGCGGAGGACGACACCGTAGACGGCTACTTCACGCAGGTCAAGGAGCGTCTGATCGGCAAGATCGCGCAGGACCCCGCGGACGGCGAATATGCGCTCGACCTGCTGATGATCGCAAAATATTTTGAACGCATCGGAGACCACGCGACGAACATCGCCGAGTGGGTCATTTTCTCCGTCACCGGCGTTCACAAGGGGGAATAAGGATGATCTGGTGCGTGGAGGACGACGCGAGCATCCGCGACATCGAGGTGTACGCGCTCACATCCACCGGCTTTGAAGCCCGGGGCTTCGCCGACGGCGACACGTTCTGGGACGCTCTGCAAAAGGAAACGCCGCCCGAGCTGGTCGTGCTCGACGTGATGCTCCCCGGCACGGACGGCATCGAGCTGCTGCGCCGGCTGCGCGCGAGCGCGCGCTTTGCCGAGCTCCCCGTCGTGATGGCGACCGCCAAGGGCACGGAGTACGATAAGATCCAGGGGCTCGACCTCGGCGCGGACTACTACCTCACGAAGCCCTTCGGCGTGATGGAGTTCGTCTCCTGCGTCAAGGCCGTGCTGCGCCGCAGCCGTCCGAAAACGGCGCAGGCGCTTCTACGCAGCGGCATGCTCACGCTCGATCCCGCCGAGCACACCGTCACGGCGGACGGCGCGCGCGTGGAGCTGACATACAAGGAATTTGAGCTGCTGCGGCTCTTTCTCTCCCACCCCGGCATGGCCTTCACGCGGGATCAGCTGATGGAAAAGGTCTGGGACGTGGACTACTGCGGCGAGACGCGCACGGTGGATATGCACATCCGCACCCTGCGCCAGAAGCTCGGCGAAAACGGCGAGCACATCGAGACTGTGCGCGGTGTGGGCTACCGATGGGAGGCGGAGAAGAATTGACCAGAAAGATCTTCCGCTCCATCCTCACCGTCGGCGTCGCGGTGCTCGCGTGCAGCCTGCTGCTCGTCATGGGCTGCTTCTACAGCTTCTATGAGGGGATGCAGGAGCACCAGCTCGGCGACGAGCTGCGCATCGCCGCAGCAGCCGTGGAGACCAACGGCTCGACCTATCTGGAAAAAATCAAGTCCGACCGCTTTCGCGTCACCTGGATTGCCTCCGACGGCACGGTGCTCTACGACACGCAGGCGGACGCCGCGCAGATGGAGAACCATCTTGAGCGAGAGGAGGTCCGCGAGGCGCTGGAGACCGGCACGGGCAGCTCGAGCCGCTACAGCGCGACGCTGCTGCAAAAGACCGTTTACAGCGCGAGCCGCCTCACGGACGGCACCGTGCTGCGCCTGTCCGCCAGCCGCGCCACGATGGGCGCGCTGCTGCTCGGAGCGTTCCAGCCCATTCTGCTCGTCGTGATCGTGCTGCTCGTGCTCTCGAGTCTGCTCGCGAGTCGTCTGGCCAAGCGCATCGTCGAGCCGCTCAACGCGCTCGACCTCGAGCATCCGCTGGAAAACGACGCCTATGAGGAGCTCTCTCCGCTCCTGCGGCGCATCGACCGCCAGCGCAGACAGATCGACGCCCAGCTCGCCGAGCTGCGGCAGAAAACAGACGAATTCACACAGATCACCGCCGGCATGAACGAGGGGCTCGTGCTGCTCGACGAAAAGGGCGCGGTGCTGAACATCAATCCCGCCGCGCAGACGCTCTTCGGCGTGACGGGCGCGTGCGTCGGGCAGGATTTCCTGACCGTGGACCGTGAGCACTCCATGAGCCTCGCGCTCCGCACGGCGATGACCGACGGGCACAGCGAGGTCCGCGCCGAGCGCGGCGGGCGCGAGTACCAGTTCGACCTCAGCCGCATCGAGTCCGACGGCAAGGTGGTCGGCGCGGTGCTGCTGGCCTTCGACATGACCGCGCAGGCCTTCGCCGAGCGCAGCCGCCGCGAGTTCACGGCGAACGTCTCGCACGAGCTGAAAACGCCGCTTCAGGGCATCATCGGCAGCGCCGAGCTGCTGGAGAACGGCATGGTCAAGCCGGAGGATATGCCCCGCTTCGTCGGTCACATCCGCGCCGAGGCGCAGCGTCTCGTGACGCTCATCGGCGACATCATCCGCCTCTCCGAGCTGGACGAGGGCGGCGAGCTGCCGACCGAAACGGTTGACCTTCTCCCACTCGCGCAGGAGGCCGCAGAAAATCTCCGCGCTGCGGCAGAGGTGAAAAACGTGAGCATCATCGTCTCGGGCGAGAACGTCCCGGTCACCGGCGTGCGGCGGCTCCTCTATGAGATCGCTTACAACCTCTGCGACAACGCGATCAAGTACAACGTGGACGGCGGCAGCGTGGATGTGCGCGTCGGCGCCGAGGGCGGCAGCGCCTGTCTCACCGTGCGCGACACGGGCATCGGCATCCCGCCGGAGCATCAAAGCCGCATCTTCGAGCGCTTCTACCGCGTGGACAAGAGCCACTCCAAGGCGAGCGGCGGCACGGGTCTGGGACTGTCCATCGTCAAGCACGCCGTGGCGTACCACCATGGCACGATCGCGCTCAAAAGCGAGGTCGGCAAGGGCACGGAGATCGCCGTCCGCTTCCCGCAGGAAAAATAACGGCAGCAAAACGGGAAAGAGCTGACGCTCTTTCCCGTTTTTGTTCCTTTCATTCCTGTCATGCGGCACAAAGATCACGGCATGAAACTGTCTCTTTTCACGAAATCGGGGCAGCGGACGTCGGCAAGCCTTGTACCGGCTTTCGCGCTGTGATAGGATAAAGCCATCCAAAACCACCCGCGGCAGCTACTCCACCCAATAGCCGCCGTGAGGAACATGAAAGGATCGTTCCCGCCCTGACCGGCGGTGCGGCAGTGTGGAGACCTGCCGTAAAGCGCCCGAGCGGCGCGAGGCCCTGCGCGCGGAGGCGGCAGAGCCGCGGTCAGAGAATATGGCAGAGGTCATTCTGAAAAACATCAAGAAGGTCTATCCCAACAGCGAGCCGAAAAAGAAGAGCAAGGACAGCGGCGAGAAGAAGCACAACCTGCAGATCACCGACGAGGGCGTGGTCGCCGTGCAGGAATTCAACCTCGACATTGCCGACCGCGAGTTCATCGTCCTCGTTGGCCCGTCGGGCTGCGGCAAATCCACCACGCTGCGCATGGTGGCGGGTCTGGAGGAGATCAGCGCGGGCGAGCTGTACATCGACGGCAAGCTGATGAACGACGTGGCCCCCAAGGACCGCGACATTGCGATGGTCTTCCAGAACTACGCGCTCTACCCGCACATGACGGTGTATGAGAACATGGCGTTCTCGCTCAAGCTCAAGAAGGTGCCCAAGGACGAGATCGACCGCAAGGTGCGCGAGGCCGCGGAAATTCTGGACATCACCCAGTACCTCGACCGCAAGCCCAAGGCGCTCTCCGGCGGTCAGCGCCAGCGCGTCGCCATCGGCCGCGCCATCGTGCGCGACCCCAAGGTGTTCCTGATGGACGAGCCGCTGTCGAACCTTGACGCGAAGCTGCGCAACCAGATGCGCGCGGAGATCATCAAGCTGCGCGAGAAGATCGACACGACCTTTCTCTACGTCACGCACGATCAGGTCGAGGCCATGACGCTCGGCGACCGCATCGTCATCATGCGCGACGGCTTCATTCAGCAGATCGGCACGCCGCAGGAGGTGTTCAACCACCCCGCGAACCTGTTCGTCGCCGGCTTCATCGGTACGCCGCAGATGAACTTCTTCGAGGACTGCC
>ENA-UEYI01000224-UEYI01000224.1-human-gut-metagenome-genome-assembly--contig:-NODE-224-length-58526-cov-5.706616_pt1 | contig 58526 bp, 52 predicted proteins | sample MGYA00242900_ERZ507916 | MGnify/ENA primary metagenome ERZ507916 (study PRJEB26167, sample SAMN06115521) | human gut metagenome | host: Homo sapiens | place: China:Chongqing | collected 2015-09-02...
AACAAAGTGAAAGCCAGCGTCTTTAGGCGCTGGCCGGTAACAGAGGCTTATAGCCTCAGAGCAAACCACCCGTTAGAGGGGTGGTGGTGATTTTTGGGATAGTCCCAAGCCCTTATGTTTGTGAAAAAATTGCGAAAGCTCACCAGCTATACTCTGATAACTGGAATGTGTAGGATTCGCCGGGAGTAATGTCATAGATCACAACAGAGTCATCCTTGAACTTATCTCCGACGCTCAGAGAAGATAGGTATATATTGCCGGAGTCTACCAGATAACCCGCACTGTCATACAGCTTATAACTAATCATATCATACCCAGAATCACTGTTCCCGCTCTTTTTTTCTCCGGTAATTGTAATGGTCAGCTGCGGAGAATAGTCTTTGTCAAACTTAAATTCGGCTCCTTGAATTTGGATCACGGATGCCGTGCCGCCCATGAAATCCTTCACCTTCAGATCCAGCGGAAATGAATCAAACGTCACTTGGACATCTTCAATAGGCAAGCAATACAGAGCATCGCAGTTTACTTCGTCAAACTGAACTGCGTTTTCCTTGTACACGGTGAAATAAACCATCCCGCTTGCAGACGTTCCGGCTTTGATCTCAGCGGCAGGGATTCTCACATTGGCAAGATACTGCTCTCCGGCAGCTTGGCTGGTATAGTAGCTGAAATCATCAGGAGAAACGGACTTTGTACCAGCATAGACCTCTTCATCCGCATCATTTACGATTCGAATATCCACATCGACATCGGCTGACAGGGGGTTATCATTTTTATCAGCCAAGCCAAAGAAAAGGCTGTAATCACTTGTTCCCTCGTTATACTGAAAAGACCAACTTTTCAGTGTTTCAACACGGGATGCCGACGATCCGCACCCACTCAACAACAATGCAATTACAAGTCCACACACAAGAAAGAATCTTTTCATTTCTGCGTCTCCTTATCTGTCTGTGCCTTTATTGCACGGAACATTTCTTGTTCGAGCAAATGCTTTTGCTTTGGATCCATCATGCAGTAATTGCGATTGCACTGCTCGCTTAGAAAGCAAGTCTCGCAGATAAGCTGTTCAACTTCCTGCATAATCAGTTCATCATCGCTGGGAAGCTCGTAGGCTTCGATCTTTTGGATGCCTGTCGGGTTACGCAGTCCGTAGTCAATCTGTTTTCCATTTCCGGTTTTTACATAGCGGTAGACCTCGGCACCGAATGAAACATTGTCACCAACGTTGTGATCTTCAAAGCCGGATTTGTCCATCCAGACGTGATCCTCTTTTCCGTCAAACATTGTCCCATCGGTGTACATTCCACTAATGAAGACCCGCTTGAAGCAAATATGTTTTGGCTTAACCTTCTCAATCTGTCCTTTGAAATGAGACATAACCGCATTGAAAAAGCAGTCAGCAAAGTACGGACGGTGTTTCTTACCCAACGATGCGAATTGAACGTCGAGATAATCATTGTAGGAAAATCTCTCCGCTCCAACAACATTACGCTGGGACGCTGGGTCGAAAAGAATGATCCCGCCTTCGTCTAATACGCAATCCTTTTCTCCATAGTAGATTGCCAAAAGCGATTCTTCATCTGGATACTTGGCAATCAGAGCAGCAGCTTTTTTGAGCCGATTCTGCCGCTTTTGCCTTTCGCAGCGTTCGCACTCATACTGCTCCGCAAGAATGCGATCTTCTATGTGTCTGCTTTCGTCTTTTGTCAGCAACGGCGATAAATGGTCAACGCAATCGTAATCCCCATTTTCCATGCGCGTTTTGAAGCGGGCAAGAACTTCTTTAAGTTCCTCAGTGGTCAGATACCTCGCCTTATCAATAGAGCAGCTATGATAACAGCCAGTGGATGTGTTGCCATGCCCATCGCCATACATAATGGCGGTATTCCATGGGCAAAAATAGTGCTCCTTGTGGACGAGCCGTCCTCGCTTCAAGTCCTCCTCAAATTCCGGAAAGACCGCCGGATTGCCGCAGCCCTCGTGATCCTCCACCCAAAACCCGGAAGGACCCTTATCTGCGTGACTGATCATCACATTGATTGCGTCAGCCGTAGCCTTTTTCGTTTGCTTATTCTTCATAACTAAAACCTCCGTTAATAAGTGCCGCCAGACAGCGACCTGACATGTTAACGTGGTCTTTTAGAGTATTTGCGGGAATTATAGCATATTTCGTTGTACTTGTCTATCCTGCTTGCTTGGCCGGACAAGCAAAAACAGTTTTCAAATCCAGAGGTTTCTATCGCTGTAAATGATGTGCTGCTTACGGAAATGGATTCCACTGTTCATTGGATGGTGAACAACTAATTGTAACCATGCAATAGCGAACGGAACGGTGAGCGCAGTACACAGATTGCAGAAGCGCGGAATAATGGACAAAATTATCGTTTCAGCAAACTTCTTCCCTATCCTCACAAGGATTGGTTTAAGTGAGGGATTTCTGACTACTTTTCTGAAAGAAGACATCTCAGAAGACCTCTTATGAAACATGTTGGAATTGGCGTTTAACTGACGTATGGGCTGTACTTACACAATGGTATGGATGCATTATTGCTCCTGATTTTTGCGTTGTTCACAGGTGAGCTAATTCCGGATTATCGACCTTAAATCGTACAAAATCCATCCTATCCATTTATCATCAACAAAGGCAACTGCAAAAGCAAAGGGCACGTGCCTTAATGACACATACCCCTTTTGTCAGCAACCCTTGTCCGGCAACTGCCATAGTATTTGTTTCTCAAAACCTGTTTTATGGACAGCTACCACGGGGCCTTCTTTTGTGCTTTATTTGTTTAATTGCATAGACGTAAGCAGGGGGAAAAGCTCCTACAGAACACAGATTTTTCACAAAGCGAACACTTTTTGAATACAAAATTTTCCTATACTTGAGAAAACAATGGATTTTGAACGGAATCATAATCGGAGGTTCACCGTGAAAAATAAGAAGATCAAACAGCTGATAAACTCTGAGAAAGCAGAAAAAAAGAGTACAAATGACCGTAAAGGACGTAAGAAGTGGATGGTTGTTGCCCTGATTCTGGTGCTGGCGATAGGAGGCGGTTCGGTGACAGCAGTCGTGATACTGCATAAAAACGGGAATGCGACAGCATTTTCCATGCCGGGGAATATGGCAGGACTGACACTGACGGAAGATATGGTGGCGGCTTCTGGTGTTACCAATGTCGGTATTACGGAGGAGACCTTCGATGTGGAGAATCTGACGACCAATCTGGAGATAGAGGAAGTATATGCCGTGTCTGGAGAAGAAGTAACTGCCGGGGATAAGATTTTGAAGCTGACGGAGGACAGTGTGGAGGAAGCCAGAAAGGAACTGGAAAGAGCACTGGAGGATGCGGAGCTTGCGTATCGCACCGGAGCTATCGAATATGAGCAGAACCTGATCACAGCGGAGTATACGAGAGACAGTGCCATCCTCACCGGACAGCAGGCGAAGGAAGTCTATGATGAGACCGTAGCAAGTCTGCAGAGTGCTGTGACCAGGGCAGAAGAGGAATTACAGGATGCCGAGGATGATATAGCAGAGTATGAATCCTATGTGAATGACGGTTCCTATAAGAGTTATTTCAAAGTGGATGAGTATCAGGCAATCTATGATGAGAACCTGAAAGCACTGACGGACAAGATGGACGAATGGGGTATCAGTTGGTCGCAGGTCACAGGCGGTGGAGGTTCGGTACAGATCGGTGGCGGAGCCGGCGCTAATATGCAGAGCGGCGGAACTTCCAACGCCAGCATTTTAGCTTCTCTTTACAGTATTCTGGAACAAAATCTGAAAGATTTGGAGGAAGCAGAGGATAAATATGAGGATGCATTAACTAATGCTGCTTTTGAATTACAAACTTTGCAGTTAAAGCTTTCCAGTCTCCAACAGGCAGTCACGGAGGCGAAGGAAGATTATGAGATCCAGCTGGCGCAGGCAAAGCTGACCTATGAGACTTCCCTGTCCGGCGCAGAACGGGCAGAGAGCGATTATAATACTACGGTGGAAAAAGCTAAGTCCGATCTGGCAGCTCTGAAAAGTACTTATGAAGATGCCAAAGAGAATCTGGAACTGTTTGAAAGCAGTGTGGGAGACGGATATTTCTATGCCTCGGAGGACGGAACGATCCTGCGGACCATGGTGCGGGCGGAGCAGGCTCTGACTTCCGATGCAGTGGTATTCGTTTACAGCAATCCGAAGGAGCTGACGGTCACCGTATCGGTAGATCAGTCGGATATTACAAAACTGACTGTAGGCGACAGTGCTTATGTGCAGTCCTCCGCAGGCAGCGGATATACCGGTGTGATCACAGCCATTGATCCGGTATCCTCGTCTAGCAGCCGTACCAGTGTCACTTACAGCGTGACGGTACAGATCAATGTAGAAGATGAGGAGGACAGTTTAAGTGCCAACGAATCCGTCACCGTAGTCTTCGGCATGACGGAGGAAGAGATCGAGCAGTTACAGCAGAGACAGAGTATGCAGGGCAGACCTGACGATGTGTCCGACGGCGATGCGATGCCGCAGGGCGGTCCCGGAGGCGGCGAAAAGCTGGAAAATGGTGAGATGCCGGAAGGAGCCCCGGGCAGCGGAGAAGTGCCGGAAAACGGTGGCATGCCGAAAGGCGGCTCCGACAACGGGGAATCTACGGAAAATGCAAATGAACAGCAGGGAGGACAGACACAGTCATGAAATTAAAAAGCCCACATTTTGATAAACTGAAATCCCTCACGAAAAAGCAGAAAAAACTGATCCTGGCGGGGATCGCATTACTTCTGCTGATCCTGGCAGCCTGCTATACCGTGTTTATTGCACCGTTACTTCAGAAAGAACAGTGGATCTACAAAGAAGAGACCGTGGAGCGTGGTACTTTAAAGGTAGGTGTTACTGAGAGCGGCTCTCTGGAATACAACACAAAATCCATAGATTACGATCTGAATCTGGACGTCAGTGACGATGACGAGGATGACAGTGAGGAAGATGACGATGATACCGTACAGAAATATCTGAAGATAGAGGAGATCTATGCTGCCAGCGGGCAGCGTGTCACCGAAGGCGAGGAACTGCTGAAATTCACGGAAGACAGCGTGGAGGCGGTTCGGGCGCTGTTGCAAAATGCGGTAGTGGAGGCGCAGGCAGACTATGCGGAGGCAGAGAGTACCTATGAATTGTCCCTGCTGGAAGCCCAGACCGACTACGATACCCAGAAGATCAGTGCTTCCTATGCGGCATCCATCCGCAATACTTCCGGGACCAGCGTGACGAACAAAGTGGCATCTCTGCAGGTACAGCTGGAGCAGAAGCAGGCGAATACAGCTTCTCTGCAGGAGAAGCTGACAGAAGCCCAGGAAGATTATCAGGATGCATTGGAAGATTATGAAGCGGCAAAAGAAGGTTATGAAGGCGCCGGAACCGATAATACAGTGAATTTTATGACGATCCAGAATGGTTATCTCAGTGCCAGATCCAAATACCAGCAGGCAAAATCAGCGTTGACGCAGGCAGAGGATGCTTTATCGGAGAATGAAAGTGCTATTACCGATCTGCAGAACCAGCTGGCAGCGGCACAGGCAAAGCAAAAAATCGATAAGCTGGATACAGAAGAGACCTATCAGGAAGCGGTGATCACCGGGCAGAATGCCCAGACCACTTACAACGCTGCTGTGGAAGATCTGAAGGAGACCTTACAGGAAGCGGAAGAGACGAAAGAAAAACGGGAAGAACAGTTACAGGCCTTTGAAGATTTCGTCGGAAGTGATGGTATCCTGTATGCCACAGAAGATGGTGTAATCACAGAGGTCAGCTACGAAGCGGGAGATCGCCTGACGACGACAGGAGCTCTGTTTTCCTATGCAACGTCGGATGACATGAGAATCTCCGTGGATGTGACCCAGGAGGATATCGTGGACCTGCAGGTAGGAGATGCGGTAGATATCACCTTTACGGCATACCCGGAGGATTCCTATACCGGAAGCATTCTCTCCATCAATACCACGGCTACTTCTGATTACAGCAACACGGTAAGCTACACTGTGGAGATCAGCGTGGAAGGTGAACTGGAGCAGCTCTACGGCGGCATGACGGCAGATGTGATCTTCGTTACCGAAGAAAAAGAAGATGTCCTCTATGTATCCCGTAAGGCGATCGTAGAAGAGAACGGCAAGACCTATGTCTATCGTAAGACAGCACTGGGTGGCAGGGAACTGGCAGAGGTAGAGACTGGTATCACCAACGGTGTGGACATTGAGATCCTGTCAGGACTGGAAGAGGGCGATACCATCTACCTGGCAAGTAAGGTCAGCTCCGAGGCAGAAGTCAAGAGTACGGAGGAGACTGCCGATTCCGGCAGCAGTTCTGATACCGCAGTTGGCAGTGATATGGAGTTCGGGATGTCGGAGGATATGCAGATGCCGGGAGGCGGTGACATGCCCCAGGGTGGTCCCGGAGGCAGCGGTTCCGGCAGCTTCGGCGGCGGAATGCCGGGCGGTCCCGGAGGACAATAAATCAAGCGGATGGAGCAAATGTTGAGAAACAGACAGGAATGATTGGGAACAGTTATGAAGCAGAATGAAAATGGGAAAAAGATCAAAGAAAATATAAGAAATCAAATGCGCCGGATTGGATCATGGAAAAGCTGGTCGAAAAGACGCAAGCTCACCACAGGTGTCTGTGGTGTCTGTGTGATCGCTGTAGTGGCTGGTGCCATTGGTCTCTCCGGTGGTTCCGACACGGAAGTCATTTATAAAGAGACCACGGTAAAATACGGTACACTGGTCAAAGGTGTGACGGAGACCGGCTCCGTGGACATCGGTACGGTGGATCAGACCTTTGATCTGGATATGAGTGCCCTGCAGAGAACGGATACTTCCGGCAGCAGTTCCTCCGGCGGCTCCTCCGGTAGTACTGCCGGCAGCAACTCTGGATCCGGTGGATTTGGCGGCATGAGTGCTTCCGGTGGCGGAGCCCAGGGAGGCTTAGACATGTTTGGGCAGATCTTTAATATGGGCGGCAGCAGCTCCGGCAGCAATGGTGACGATTCTACCCTGACTGTGGCGGAGGTAGTGGTCTCCGTGGGGCAGCAGGTGTCCGAGGGAGATCCCCTGTACCTGCTGGAAGAAGACAGTGTCTCCGACCTGGAAGACGAACTGCAGTCTAACGTAGAGAAAGCAAAAGCGGATCTGGAGGCGGTGGAAGCCGACCAGACCCTGTCAAAACAGCAGGCAAAATACACTTATGACAGCAGCACTGCTTACGGCAGTTATATTGATACCGAGTACAGTACTACATTGCAGGAACTTCAAAATACGGTAGATTCTGCAGAGAGCACGCTGGAGCAGGCGAAGAGCAGTCTGGAAGATTACCGGGCACAGCTGGAAGAAGTAACGGCAGCCTATGAGGATGCGGCACAGGTATTGTCGAACTGTAAATACAGCCTGAACAGTACCGACGCAGCAGATGATACTTACGGATATGTCTATTATGCGCAGCTGACGGAGCAGGCACAGTCCACGGCAGATTCCCTGGAGCAGCAGAAGGAAGAGCTGGAACAGAGAGTAGAGCAGGCGGAGGAAAATGTAACTACTGCCGAAACCGCCTACAATAAGGCAAAACGGGAATTGGAGCAGGGAAAACTGACCGTAGCTGAGACAAAAAAACTGCGGACACTGGCTTACAATACCGCACAGGAGACCTATGACATTGCACTGGGGTATCTTGCGCAGGAATTGTCCGATCAGCAGGAAACCTATAATGAGACACTGGAAAAATGGAATGAGTTCAGCACTTATATCGATGGTAATGCAGTATGTGCAAGATACAACGGTGTCATCACCGGCGTGGAGCTGGAGGCCGGAGACAAGATCAGTACCGGAACCTCTCTGGTTACCTTATACGATATGGACGAAGTGACCATAACGGTAACGGTGGATGAAGATGACATGACGGATATCTCTCTGGGATCTGCAGCGAATATTGCATTGACGGCATATCCGGAAGATATCTTTACGGCAAATGTGACGGCTATCGGAGATGCGACATCGGATTCCAGTGGAAATATAACTTATGACGTAACTGTCACATTAGAAGGGGATGTCTCCGGACTGTTCCAGGGCATGACAGGAGATGTAACTTTCGTTACGGAACAAACGGAAGAAGTGCTGTATGTCTCACGCAGAGCCATTATCACAGAGGATGACAAGACTTATGTAAAAGTGAAGACAGCAGATGGCAGCATTGTGAAAAAGGAAATAACGACAGGACTGTCAGATGGTTCTAACGTGGAGATCTCCGGAGATATTGCAGAAGGAGATACCGTATTGATCGAAAGCAGCATTACGAAGTAGAGCGGAGACCTGTGGGAAAGTAAGGTCAATGGAAGGGAAGAAGTAAAATATGAGATTATCCGAAATATTGCATCTGGTGTGGCTGAACCTGTCACAGAATAAATTCAAAGTGATCCTGACTTCCATCGGTATCGTTGTAGGATCTGCCACTATTATGCTGGTATTGGCAATCGGTACCGGCGGAAAAGAAGAAGTGGCGGAGCAGTTCAAGAACCTGAATGCCGGAGCCATTGATATTTCCTGCGACAGCAGTGACAGCGGCGGATTTAGCTTTGAAATGCCGGGCGGTGGAGGAAGCGTTACCGTCACAAATATGGGCGGAGGTTCCGGCGGCGGTATGTCCGGTGGTCCCGGCGGGGGAATGGATTTCGGCGGATTTTTCGGATTCGGACAGGAGGAAGAGAGCGAAGCCGTGACATTGACCAGTGAAGACTGTGATGATCTGGCGACTTTTGTATCGGGAATCTCTGCAACTACGATCTCTTATTCCACTACAGCATCGGTGGAGGGAGGCGATATGACCTCTGCTTCCTATTACACCATTGCCGGTGTGGAGGACAATTATGCCACCATCAGTAATCTGGAAATGGCCATCGGGGATTTCCTTACAGAAGAAAACAACGAGAGCAAGGAAAAGGTGTGCGTACTGGGTGCCACCGTGGCAAAGGAAATTTTTGGAAGCGCCTACGATGCTTATGACGGTATAGTCTATATTGATGGCCGCCCCTATATAGTGTCAGGGGTACTATCCGAGATGGGAACTGTGGCATCCGGCATCAGCCCGGATACGGCGATCTATGTACCTTACGAAACCGGCATCAAATACATTACCGGTACGAGCATTAGTCCAACCATTACCGTGGTCGCAGAAGATGCGAATCAGGTGGACACTGTAATGACAGGGGTGGAGAGTGCCTTAAAAGAAAGTTATCCCAACACCACATTTACCATCAGCGATGCCGGAAGCAAGATGGAGGCAGCCTCTGCTTCCAACGAGACACTGACATTACTGTTAATCTCCATGGCGGTGATCGTATTTATTGTCGGCGGTATCGGCATTATGAATGTATTGTTTGTATCCATCAAGGAGCGTACCAACGAGATCGGTATTCTGAAAGCACTGGGCTGCTCCCGAAAGGATATCCTGTTGGAGTTTTTATTGGAGGCAAGTTTTACCAGTCTGGTAGGAGCGGTACTGGGGGTGCTGGTGGCTCTTGGAATTACGCCATTCGTGCAGCTGTTCAACGTGAGAGTGTCCCTGTCGGTACAGGGTGCAGTATTGTCGCTGTTGTTTGGTGTCCTCACCGGAAGCATCTTCGGCTTCTATCCGGCATATAAGGCATCAAGACTGATCCCCGTAGAAGCTTTAAATCAGGAGTAGTGCGAAAGGTGTAAGGATTATGATGGAAAACGCAATGATCACCATGAAAAATATAAATAAAGGCTATATGTTGGGAGAGGAGCGTCTGCCGATCCTGAAGGACATCAATTTTCAGGTAAATAAGGGAGAATATGTGGCAATCTTAGGCCCATCCGGTTCCGGTAAGACTACGTTAATGAATATGGTCGGCTGTATGGATGTGATGGACAGTGGGGAATATTATTTGGATGGCATGGCAATCCACGAGACCAAAGAGGACGATCTGACCATGGTGCGCAACCAAAAGATCGGGTTCATTTTCCAGAACTATCAGCTGATCCCGACCTATAATGTCATGCAGAATATTATCATGCCCCTGCTGATGCGTGGCATGACCCATGAAGAAGCAGAAGAAAAGTGTAAAAATACTATCAAACTGCTGGGGCTGGATCATCGTATCGGACATAAGCCCAACGAATTGTCCGGCGGACAGAAGCAGAGAGTATCCATTGCCAGAGCACTGGTGGGACAGCCGGCGATCCTTCTGGCGGATGAGCCTACCGGTGCTCTGGATCAGACCAGCGGCAAGGAAGTACTGAAGCTGTTCCGGGAACTAAACGATATGGGCAACACCATTGTCATGATCACCCACGACCTGGGCGTAGCACAGTCTGCGAAACGTATCGTGCGTATTGTGGACGGACAGTTACAGGAATAAGGGATAGTCACTCAGCCAACGGGAAAGAGGCTGGGACTGTTCCAGACCGGATTTCAGGGTACGGTCGGCATCCGATTTATTTTCTGCCGGTATTATCAGCAGAAATTCTTTCCCGTCCATAAGTACACCGCAGAATACGGTTTTCAGATCCCGGGAGATAAGAAACATATTTCCCGGGATATTTGTTACAGATTCGGTCAGGCAGGAGTAATAGGGTTCTTCATCGATAAAAGGTGCATAGAATCCTATGTCATCCGCACCTTCCACGAAAAGCCTCTCTCCGTTCATCCAGACATTTCCCGCTATGGCGTCTTCCTGATTCCCCCAGAGATAATGTAAGGCTTTCCCGTGGATCTCCACCGATACCTGTTCGAAGGTATCCGGTTCCGTCAGACTGACCAGCATTCCGGTTCCGGTATAGTCATAATCCTTTTTGATGGGAGTATGATAATAGCGGATCCCGTAGTCTCCAAGGCAAAATAAGGCAAATACGAGCAGAAAAATCAGAATGCCGCAGAAAACGGTTCTTAATTTTTTATTTCGCATCATGGTTCTTGCCTCCTTTTTATTTTATTATACAATCAGATATCCATACTGGCAATGAGCTGAAACATTTCCTCGGCGGTCATGTGATCTGCGGTGATCACGTATACATAATTGTCAGCTTCATAATAAGCCATGGCGTAACCATCCACATAAGTATATGCCGTGGCAATGTGACCGCCGATGACATGTTCCTCTTCGGCATCGTATTCATTGTCTAATACGAGTGTCAGGGCATTATTTGAGGAAATTAGCATTTGCTCCCAGATGAGCTGTTCTCCGGCATTGTTTTCATAGAAAATTTCACAAAAAAGAGGACTGTCTCTTCGGTCTGTCTCTGTATAGCCCTCCGGGATGCAGGTCGGTATCGTGGGAGTGAGTACCGCATCTTTTTCCTCGGAAGAGTAGTTATACTGCGTAGCATCCTCGCGCAGGGTCTTTAGTGTCATGAAAAACTTATCCCGATAGGCATCCACACTTAACGTCAGAACCAGTCCGGCACATACGATACCGGTGAAAAAGATTGCCATGCGTTTTAGGAGCTGTTGTGCACCGGTCAGCACCGGATGGGCTTCCCGGCGGATCACTTTTTGCATTTTTTGTTCAAAACGTTTTGAAAATACATATTCCCGATCAACCTGATTTTCTAATGCTGTTATCATGGCATTGTCCACCACAGGCATATGCTGATAGAGCCATTCATCCGTTATTTCCATGGATCTCATTATTTTCCTCCCGTTTATTCAAAGCTTCCTGTATCATAATCTTTCCCCGGGATAATCGCTGCCGGATCGTTCCTTCGGTGATGTTTAATACTTTTGCGATTTCATCGTTGTCCATATTGCCGGAGTATTTGAGGAGAAATACATCCCGGTATTTTACGGGCAGGCACCTAAGGATGTCCAGTATTCCGTCATCCACATCCGTCTCTGCATAAGTCACCGGGACATTACATTCTTCCAGCTCATCCACATAGATTTCCCGTTGAAATTGATGGTTTCGCTTCCGGTAAATAGCTATAGTCGCATTTTTCGTTATGGTAAGCAGGTAGCGTTTCGTCGCCGTGGCGTCGATTTCCCCTATTTTTTCCATGTTTTTCGCAATTTTTATAAACGCCTCATGTACGGCATCTTCCGCAAGAAAAGTATCCTTCAGCACATTCAGAGCTACTTTCATCATAAGGTGCCGATAGGTTTCATAGAGAATCGCAAACTTTTGTTTGTCTTCTTCGGCGTCGATCATCATCAGATATATCATTTGTTGTTCCCAGGCCTTTCAATGAGTCATAACGAAGGTTCCTGTTCCTATTGTTACAAAAACGTAAAAATATTTCAATTGCAGGTTTATATGTTTGTCCCAATAGTATCTTTTGGGTAACCGGGGCACTTTATTGTGCCTGCTTTACGGATCCCGGCGATGGGGGATATAATGATTTCATTACAGGAGAGCGTAAAAAGAGCAGAAACGAGCATAGAAGAAGCAAAATGGGAGAACAGGAAAAACGAAGACAATACCTCATCCAGGCACTTTTGCGGGAGCGGTCGGAATATGAAGCGATGGAAATTCCGATGCAGGAGGATGAACAGAGACAGCTTCTGCGGGGACTGATGAACATCCGGGCGCCCAAGCGATGCAGTGAGGAATTTCTGAGGATACAGGATGCCTATTTACAGGAAGCTGTGAAGGAAAAAGGGATAGTGGAATGACCGGATGTTATGTGCCGAATCATAAGTGCATCGACAACTGCATCCACAGCTTTGCGGGGGTGCAGCTGCGACTGGACTGCGCCCGGATGATGGAAGAACAGGGGCATGAGGAACCCACCGGACAGGCGAAGATCACGAAAGCCTACAATCTGCCCTGCCGTTATGTCCTGCATACCGTAGGTCCTATTGTGCAGGGAAAGCTGACGGAGAAACATTGCGCATTGCTTCGGTCCTGTTACTTGTCCTGTCTGGAACTGGCATCGGCATACGGGCTGGAAAGTGTGGCGTTCTGCGGTATATCCACTGGGGTATTCTGCTTTCCGAACGACAAGGCGGCGCAGATTGCCGTACAGACGGTACAGGAGTATTTGGAGGAGACTCCTGACAGCAGTGTCAAAAATGTGATCTTTAATGTGTTTAAGAATGAGGATTTGCAGATCTATGAGAGAATTCTTCGGTCGTAGATTTTCGATTACTCTAAATGCAGAGAAAAACTTGCACCCGGCAGATTGCTGTGATACATTGGCTGTAAAAGAAATACAAGAGAGGAAAAGAAAATGGCAGGATATCTGATTAAGGATACCACAAAAGAAGAGCGGGAGCAGATCGTTGCGGAGTCTCTGGGATATATGGAAGCCAACTGTGATGGCTGTACTTCGGGACTGGCGGAAATGTATCAGGCATACATCGACGGGAAGAAGGAGCTTCGGGACATCAACATGGAATTTCATGCAGGTTATGTATCCGGAGAGGAAGTGCCCGGCCGCAGGTCTTGTCCCATGTAATAATAGTGTGCGGGAAAGATGGATTTCCGGCATAAATAAAATGTTATCTGCAAAAACTCTTAGTAACAGAATGCGAAAGGCAGGAAAGAGAAATGCAGATGAGAGACGATCTTGGAATTACAACAAAACTGGAAAATGGCAAGGCTTATCTGGAATTTGCCCTGCCGGAAAAGATAGGGCGTTTGCTGTCCGCTTTACAGATTGAGATCTGGGAAGGTGCGGAGGGCGAACGCCTTGTTTTTCATGGGGAATACTCATTAGAAGAAGCGGATTCCATGACGGCGTTGCTGTTGCGGCCGCATCTCTGGGACGGCATGCGGGATCCCTATGTCTATCTGGTGAAGGCACAGGGAAGGTTCGGAACCGTGGAGTATGGAGAAAATATGGGGGGTACAAAGAACGAGGAAGAATCAGATCATGCTGAGGATATAACCGGGGAAGTGGAAATGTATTGGCGGCAGGAACTGACCATTTATGACGTGCGTGTCGTAGAAAAAAAGGGAATCTTTCTCAATGAAAAAGAGTTTTTGCCACATGAAGTAGTCTACCGGCTTCCCCCGCAGATCAGTGATGCCGGGACGAGGGTGGAGCAGGTACGAAGAGATCTGGAACGGCTGGTTCGGATGGGGGTAAATGTGATCCGGCTGGAAGGAACCGGGACCGGGGCAGAGGGGGTGAACTGCTCCGAAGTGAGAACGTTTTACAGCCTGTGCAGAAAGCGTGGATTCCTCACTGGGGACCTGTGGATAAGACCGGAAAATCTTCCGGTATATCGTGGATTATCCGGAGAAACGGCAGAAGATGCACTTCTTTCGGCGGATGGCAGAACGCTGACGGAGCGGTATTACTATTATCAGGCGAAGTGGAGCAGCGAACCGGTGCTCTATCCGGTACTTTCTACCCTGCATCGTCAGGAGAACGGGCTGGTCTCCCTGACAATTTACAGCAATCAGAAAAAAGTGGTGCTCTATGTGGAGGGGGTACTTTTCTTATTCCAGTCGGCCGCATCCGGTGATCCGGAATTCATTTTTGAAGATATTCCTGTGGCGAAGCTGCCGCTGCATCTGGCGGCGGAGGCAGGAAATTTAAGCATTTCGCTGACCGAAAAATGGGCTTACAGGCAAAAGAACGCAGAGCCAAGATAACGATACTGCCTTGCTCTTTTAGAGTCTCTCGGTTGTTTTACCCTCTTTTTGGCGACATTTGGGTCATGGGTCCGCAAAAAATCTGTAAAACCCGGTTTAGAACGGTGACAGATCGGTTAAGCTGATGATAGGACCTGTTCTCTGGCTGCGAAGCATTCGGGAGCGATTTGAATTCCGCCATGTGAGAATGGGTTTACATAAAACTTGCGTACAGAAGCAAACGGACCCCTGGACCGGCAGAAAATTATGCCAAGTTCGTCTTTGTGTTCCCATGCTCTAGTCCTTGACGTTCAAGGCTTTGGAGCCTTTTGAAACGCAAAAGCAAACAGACATAAGATCAAAAATGAACCGGGAGGAAATGATAGATCGCCATAAGCAAACGATTACGTTAAAAATTAGGCCAATGCCATATACTCATAAGAGGTCTTACAAGAAGAATTTCCTTGCGTACATCGGAGTCGGCGTTGCCTAAAACAGTATACCCAAATGAGACGGTCCCTGTAAATGAAGGCTATTGCCCGCGGCCTCTCCCCTTCCCGCAAGGAATGACAGTCGAATGACTGGCTTGCGCTTCCACAAAAGCTGCTGATCGACAAAAAGCAAATATCATGTCGAAAAAGATGACTTCCAGTTCAAACCACTTTTCCATTTCCGATGGTTTGGCTCCTATAATATGCGCAAGATATCCCAAAAATCAACTAATTTCCTTTTTTGCTCCTATACGCTCCTGAGCCCTTGAAGGTGCAAGGCTTTGGAACCTTTTGAAAAACAAAGTCGAACTGAGACAAAATAAATACTGAACGGAGAAAATGCAGCCCGCTCACTTTTGCAGCTGCCGCGATCTTCCCCTCGTATTTCCGTGGAGGTATAAAGGCGCGGGAAAGCAACGTGAAGATGGAAAAGAAGACCCGGAGAGCGCCCTGTTCAGGTGCTCCCCGGGTAGTTCAGATCCATAATTCACTTCACAGCAGTCCCCGCAGATCCAGATAATCCAGCAGAAAACTGGTGCGGACGGCGCCGATGCTTGCGTTCAACCGACGAGCCAGCTCCAGCATGGCCTCCTGAGTCCCCGGCAGCAGATACACATTCATCCGATTGGAGCTGAGATTGACGGCGTGATTTTTGGTCAGCGTGTAGATCTCAGCCATTTCGTGCAGCTCATAGTCCGCAGGCAGGTCTGCCAGCGTTTCTTCCATGATCACCGTCAGCATTTTCGGGACGGAATACCGGTTTTCCGCAGCCAACTGCTGCAACCGGTCCATCAGACCGATATTTACCCGCATTTTTACGGGAACACGCTGCTCCGGGCCTTTTGGACGGGCCATTACTGTCCGTTCCGCAGGAGATCGGCCAGCTCCGCGGCCTCCTTGGCCAGCTTATCCAGACTTTCGACAATGGAACCGTCCCCATCGGCAGCGTCCATTTTCCGCAGAGAATTCAGCCGCCGCTTGCTGGCGGTGATTTTAGAGAGGTCAAACGTGACCTTATCGTACTTCCGGATCAGCGTGGCCTTTTGGGTGCGAACCGCCACATCTCCGGCGGGCTTGGCGTGAACCGGCGGAATAATGGCTTCTTCCAGCCGGGCCAGCTCCGCTTCTCGGCCGTTGGTCATGCGGGCGGCCTGAGCGGCCCGGTCCGTGATTCGGGTGACATAGGTATGTTCCAGAGCCTTGTCCCCGTTGGACATCTGAATGGCCTTATTGATGGCATTTACATAGAGGACCTGCTCGTTTGGCTCCAACGGGCAGAGCGACAGGGCCTGCGCATGAGAAATGGTGCCATTTTGGAAGAATTCCTTCACATCGTCGATCAAGGACTTGTCAAACTGGGTGTAACGCTGGACCGTGGAGTCCGTCATCTGGGTACGGGACTTGAAATATGCCTCGGCAGCCCGGCGATCTACCTGAAATTTCGCCTGCAAATTGTCCAAATACCGGGAAATGCAGGCTTGAATGGTCTTTGCGTCACCGGAAAGGCCCCGAACCATGATATTTGCCTCGTCCAGAATGATGAGTTCGGACAGCTCGTCCAGTCCGGTGTAGGTCTGGGCCTGTACCCGATCCCATTTATGGGCCTTCTGGCCGGTGGGATCGCTCTCCTGCTCCCGTTTTTGCAGCAAACGCAGGGCTTTCACCCGCCGTTCACCGGAAAGCAGCATAAATGTGCCATCTTCCCGCTGACTGACCACGATGTTGTGCAGCAGGCCGTTGCGCTCGATGGCATCCGCAAGCTGCTGGATGCTCTCGTCATCATCGTTGCAGGACCAGAGGTTATGGGGGTTAAATTCAATGTTTCGCAAGAGAATTCGGGTCAATTCCGTGCCTTCGTTCTGGAAGGACATGGCGATCTCCGTTTTTGCCAGGTGGTTTTTGGTAGATAATTCCTGAGAACCCTGGGGAATTTGGCTTTTCAGCTTATCAAGCTTACCCATTATTCGTCAGCCTCCTTTTTTGCCAGACGCTGTTTGATCTCGTTCCAGAGCTGCATGTAGTCAACGGAGGGATTGGATTTCTTTGCGTAGCGCACCACCGGCACGGCGGCAATGGTGCTTTCCGGCACAGCGCTGCCCTTACGGATGCCGGTTTTGAAGAGAACAGAAGCGTATTCCGGGTTTTCCTCGAACATCTGGCGTACCAGATTGACGGCAGCCGTCCGCTCCACCTGGGTCAAAACCACGCCTAAAATGTCTATTTTGACATCTTCCCGGGTTTCCAGATCCAAAATCATGGCCAAAGTGGTCTCAAAACCCTCTAAAGAGAAGTTGTCGCACCGGACAGGGATCAAAACCTCGTCGGCGCAGAACAGGGCGCTCATGGTGAGATTGTCCCGGGCGGGAGGGGTGTCGATGACGATGTAATCATAATCATCGTTGATATTGGCCAGACAGTGGATCAGGAAGGTGTAGTTCTTCATTTTGTATTCGTCCGCCAGCAGATCCAGCTGGTGAACGGCACGAGGCGTCTGAGCAGTGCTGGGGATGATATGAACGCCCTCCACGTTGGTGGGGTGGATGTAGGGAGATAGATCCATCCCGCCCAGATCGAAGTTCATGAACATATTGACCAGACCGTGACCCTTGTAGAAGTTCTCGGCCTTCTTGTGCTGGGTCAGCATGTAGGTAGTGTTGGCCTGCTGGTCCATATCCACCACCAGGACCCGTTTTCCCTCGGCGGCCATCAGAGCCGCCAGATTGACTACTGTAGTTGTTTTGCCGGTACCGCCCTTTTCGATGGCGGTTGTCAGGATCAGAGACATAAAACCCCTCCGTTTTGCGTGTTTCGGGAGATTTACCCCCGGTTTTGCGGTATTTTTTACGTTCTCATTATAGCTTGCTTTTCATATAACTGTCAATATAAAGCAGTACATTTCTTGGCCATTTTCCAAAAGAAACTCAAATGACACGGACCCTGTAAATGAACTGACAGCAGAACAAACCCACTTGACACGGACCCTATAAATGACAGTCAAGAGCGATGAACCCAAATGAGACGGTCCCTGTAAATCCGCCTGATCCCGCAGCGGAGTGGGGGACAACCTCATCATACCACCTGCCGCCCGGTATTTTTTGTCGGAGACTGACAGCTGAGGACTCAAAGGGGGGGGGAGGTCTCAGAACAATGCGTTAAAAAATTAACAAGCAAAGGTAAGGTCGATTCCGCTGCCCCGCACACGCCTGTTTCCCCTCGGAAACAAATCATGGAAACCGCAGTCACTTTGTTGTATACTATACAGAAAACCAGCAGGGAAGGAGGGGAGCGCCATGCTTACCGAACAGCTAACCGCCGACGCGGCAGCGCTGCATCAGGCGATTTTGGACCACGGCGGCGAGGTCTCCCCGTTCTTCTGTGGAAAAGAGTTGGGCTGGGAGCACCGCCGCATCGCCCGGGCCATGGAGGAGCTGGTGGCCGCTGGGATCATAGACCCCGCAGCCGCCGTCCTGCCAAAGCCCCTGAAACAGCGCAAAACGTACACATTCCCGGAAATTCAGGCCATTTTGGCGGACTTTCCGGCCTTTGCCCGGGCCGTACACGCCGTGGAACACGCCGCAGGCCGCCGCCTGCCCACGGCGGATCTCAGCGCCCTGACGGAGCTGTTCGACTTCCACGGCCTGTCTCCGGAGGCGCTGGAGCTGCTGACGGCCCAGTGCTGCGACGAAGCCATTCTCCGGGGGGAGGAGCGCCCCACGGCCCGCCGCATCGAAAAGCTGGGTCTGGAATGGGCCCGTCTGGGCGTGCGCTCCCGGGCGGACGCCGTGGCCGCGATCCGTCGGATGGTCCGGCGGGAACAGACGGCGACGGAGGTCCGCCGTCGGCTGCGGCTGGACCCGGACGCGCGAATTTCGTCGGATGACGCCTACATCGCCGCGTGGCTGGACTGGGGCTTCTCCCCGGCGCTCATCGAGCTGGCCTTCGACCGCACCGTGCTGAACTGCGGCCGCCTGAACTGGAAATATTGTCACGGAATTCTGGAAAGCTGGCGGAAAAACGGCCTGTTCACCGTGGCGGACGTTCTGGAAAAGGACACGCCGCCCCGCAAGCCGGAAACCGCGCCGGAACCGGACGATCCCTGGCGCTACATCCCCTGATCCCCCGCGAAAACCGTCATATTCGGACAGAACTTGGTAAGTTCTGTCCGTTTTTTTGTCGATAAAGCGGCAAACTTTACGTGACGGTAAGGAAGGGTGTGCGCGGGAAACCCAAGAAGGGTGTCCTGCGCCATTAAAATCCTTAGTTTTCAGAACTCTATAAAGTTCTGAAAACTTGCTCAGCGGGGCGAAAAGACTTTTTCGACACGCTGAGTTCTGTCCGTTTTTTTGTCCTCCCCCGCAAACCACTATATAAAAAAGAATGCCCCGGCCTCAGTTACACAGACCTCCTCAATGTTACAACAGTGTAACAAATCGGCGTAACTACTTGCATTTCAAAAAGTCGAATGTTATCTTAGCATTACAAAACAATGTGATCGAAACTTACCCCCGGTTCAGATATTGGGTAGGCTAGCCACGATATGTAAATCGGGGCGGTTAAGAAAACGTTGTTTTGTAAAACAAACTCCCGAACGGGAGAAATTCAAAAGGAGGAAATCCCATGAAGAAGTTCCTTTCTCTGGTACTGGCTCTGGTGATGACCATGTCTCTGGTCACCGTCAGCGCTGGTGCCAAGGACTTCACGGACAGCAGCAAGATCAACTACGCTGAAGCTGTTGACGTGCTGTCCGAAGCAAAGGTCATCGACGGCTATGCCGACGGTGCCTTCAATCCCAGCAACACCCTGACCCGTGGCGCTGCTGCCAAGATCATCTGCAACCTGATCCTTGGCCCCACCGCCGCATCCGCTCTGGTGGCTGACGCCGCTCCCTACAAGGACGTTGCTGCCAACCATCCCTTCGCTGGCTACATCGCTTACTGCCAGAAGACCGGCATCATCTCCGGTTATGCTGACGGCACCTTCAAGCCCGCCAACTCCCTGACCGGCTATGCTTTCATGAAGATGCTGCTGGGCGCTCTGGGCTATGACGCTGCCAACGAGGGCTACACCGGCGCCAACTGGTCCATCAACGTTGCCAAGCAGGCCATCTCCATCGGCCTGAATGACGGCCTGAATGGCGAGTTCAACGGTGTCAAGGCTGTCAACCGTGAGGAAGCCTGCCTGTACGCTTTCAACACCCTGAACGCCACCATGGTTGAGTACACCAACCAGACCATCGTGATCGCCAACGGCACTGTTAAGACCGACAAGGTCGCGAAGGACATGGAGAACAATGCCCGTACCGAGACCATCAAGGACGACAACAAGATGCAGTTCGCCGAGAAGTACTTCACCAACCTGGAGAAGGAGCCCACTGCTGACGATTTCGGCCGTCCCGCTAACAAGTGGACCTACAAGAACACCGACATCGGCACCTATGTGGACTACAGCCTGATGGTTGCTGAGTACACCAACGGTGTTTCCGGCAAGGAAGTCTACAACAAGGTCGGCAAGACCGCCATGGACAAGTATGACGTGGCTGCTTATGTCGACGGCAACGATGCTTCCAAGACCATCCTGCCCAACGTTGCTAAGGACAACAAGGACGATCTGACCGGCACCGACACCGGCGTTCTGACTCAGGTCTTCGTGAACGATGACGAGAAGGAAGCTGTTGTTACCGAGATCAACACCTATCTGGGCATCGCTGACAGCGATTACAGCGCCAAGAAGGACGAGGCCGACTTCACCGTTTACGGCCTGAAGAAGAGCGGCAAGGTCCATGTCATGGACAAGGCCGACGACGGCAAGAGCTATGTTTCCTTCAAGGTCAGCGGCGAGGACTTCGACGTTTCCAAGGTTGAGGAAGATGACGCTTACCTGTTCACCGTGGCCGCCGGCGAGGTTCAGACCTTTGTTCCCGCTGAGACCATCAAGGGCACCGAGATCACTTCCTTCAAGAAGGGCTCCAACGTCACCGTTGGCGGCACCAAGTATGACTTCAGCAATGCTGCTTACTATGACAACGAGGCTCTGAAGGTTTACACCGGTGAGAACAACAACGACACCATCAACCTGAAGGACACCACCTACAACGTTTATCTGGATACCTACGGCAACCTGATCGGTCTGGAAGAGGTCGACGCTGTTGATAACTATGTGTTCATCACCGGCGCTGACGAGAACTCCTCCAACCTGGCCACCAAGACCACCGATGCCAACGCCATCTTCCTGGACGGCACCTCTAAGGTCATCGAGGTCAGCAAGACCAAGGGTGACGGCATCGACAACGCTGATATCTCTCCCGTTATCAACAAGTGGTTCACCTACACTGTGGACAAGAACGGCGTCTACACCCTGAAGGACATCAATGACACCTATGCTAAGGGCGACAAGGTCGGCCAGAGCAAGAAGCAGGCTGGCGACATTGAGATCGACAAGAAGCATGTTTCTCTGGATGGCTCCGGCATTTTCACCAAGGTCTACGGCAATGCCGACTCCATCTACCTGACCGCTTCTCTGAAGAAGGTCACCAAGGCTGCTAATGCGAACTATGTTGTGATCGCTGGCGTTGACAACGTCACCACCGGCGTCAAGAACGCCAGCATCAAGACTTGGGATGCCGCTCAGGCCAAGAAGGACGTTGACTCCAAGAACGCTACTGCAACCGACTTCTGGGCTACCGACGGTGTTTCCAATGGTGTTTACACTCTGTTCAAGGACAACGGTTATGTGATCGCTGCCGTCGTGGTGGGCGATGACGCCGCTTCCACCAAGAATCTGGTGTTCTCTCACAAGAAGGACGTCGAGCTGGAGAGCTATGACAAGACCGAGGACGAGTGGACCTGGACCCGCAAGGTCGTCAACGCCAAGGGCGAGGAGATCGTCCTCACCGAGAAGAGCGATTCTCTGTCTGAGCTGAACAAGATGGTCAAGGGCCTGTGGTATCAGGTGAAGTACGATGCCAAGGGCAACGTGATCTCTGTTGATACCGCTTCCAACGCTCTGAGTGCTGTCAAGAAGGAGTATATCACCAGCTTTGGCGATATCGAGACCGCTGTCAACGATAATGACACTGTCCTGCTGGAGATGGTCGAGACCAAGACTGTCCATAACGCTCTGGACAAGAAGCTGACCCTGAAGGGCAGCACCCTGTACGATGCGACCTCCGCTAAGCTGGGCGTTGCCGTCGACGATGACACCAACATCGTGTTCATCCAGAAGAACGACAACAAGGAGACCACCTCCTTCGAGACCGGCGTCAAGGCTCTGGAGACCGCTCTGAAGAACCTGAACGAGGTCAGCAAGGATACTTACAGCTATGAGTTCAGCGCTTACATCGAGGATGGCATCGCCACCACCGTTGTGATCCGCGACCTGACCGCTGGCGAGTATGAGGGCAGCAAGCCCGCCACCAAGGCTGATTACACCTTCGATGGCCTGACTGCTTATGTTAATGACAACGGTGCAATCAAGTTCTCCGAAGCTACCTGCGCCGCTATCAGCGGTTGGGAACTGGGTACCCCCGCTACCGTTGAGTACACCATCTCTGTGAACGGCAGCGCTGCTCGTACCTACAAGCAGACCCTCACCAGCTCTGTTGCAATGAGCGGTCTGGCTGGCACCATGACCGTCCCCGGCCTGACCGTGAAGAACGGCAGCAACCTCGAGATCAACGTCGTGGTTACCTTCAAGGGTACTGGTACTGACACCAACACCTACACTGTCAGCGGCACCTGCTACATCGCCTAATCTCTGATTAGTCGATCACAGCTGCATCTGTAAGTGCAGAAAGCCCCCGGACGAAAGTCCGGGGGCTTCTTTTCTTAGCTTTTCTGATAAAAGGCAAGCCCCCAATAGGGGACGCCCTCTTCGTTCAGCTGATAAGTGGGTTTCGAGCTGGAAATTTGGAACTGATTGCCCTTCCAGCTGATCGGCATCTGACTTACGTAGGTGGTGCTTCCCGTGTAGTAGATCATAAGGGCGTGGTCATCCCCGCCCCGGACGACCAGATAGGTCTCTGCACCGCAGAGGAAAAAGCCTGCGGGCATTTTCGGAAATGTAACGGTGGTGGGGTTGCTGTCGCCGCTTTTGCCGGTGCCTGTGTAGGAGATCATCCCGATCTCGCAGTTTCCCGCCCCCGCCAGCGCCGTTTGCAGCGCCGCCGCCTTGTCGGCATTGCCTTTCAGCGCCGTGTCGATCTTGTCCCAGTTGTCATTGAATTCCTCCACCAGAATGCGGTCCGTCCCCGCCCAGCGGGACAGCCGGTAGTTGGGTGTCTCTTGGCTTGCCATACGTTTAACCCTATCCTTTCCCAGAATGTTATTGTTGCATAACAAAATACATTATCTATACAACCTTCTGAAAAAAGTTCCTGTTGCAAGATATCGACACCCCTCGATTCCGTTCGCAGTTGAAAAGCAAAAAAGTGTTGCACCACCGCCCCTTGACGGCCCTCCGGAGACCTGTTATCATGACCCTGAGAACAACACCGGGAGGGGCCTATGATGTTTCAAAAATCCGCCTGCATCGAGACACTGTACACGGAGCTGCCCTTTTTAGAGCGGTTTCGCGCCGCCAGAGCCGACGGCTTCGAGTTTGTAGAATTCTGGAGCTGGACCGACAAGGATCTCGCCGCCGTGAAGGCCGCCGCGGACGCTGCGGGGGTCGGCATTTCCGGCTTTAACGGGGACGCGGAGCTGTCCCTCATCGACCCTGCCCGGAAAACGGCCTACAAGGCCTTTCTGCGGCGTTCTCTGGACGCCGCTATGGAGATAGGGGCACGGTCCGTCACGGTCCACTCAAACGGTCTGGGGGAGGGAGGAAGGGTCCTTTGCCCATACGATGACCTCAGCGACGCCGTGAAGCTCTGCACCATGTTCGACACGCTGAAAATCGCGGCGGAATGGGCGGAAACTTGCGGCGTCCGGATCAACCTGGAGCCGCTGAACGTCACCACCGACCATCCCGGCAACTTCCTCCGCCACACCCGCACGGCCGCCGAGCTGACCCGGCTCATCGGCTCCCCGTACTTGAAGGTGCTGTACGATGTGTACCACATGCAGCTCAACGAGGGCAGCCTGTGCGACCATATCCGCGCTTACGCCGACCAGTTCGGCCACATCCACGTGGCGGACGCGCCGGGCCGCCACGAGCCGGGCACCGGGGAAATTCACTACCCGGCGGTGTTCGCCGCCTTGGAACAGGCGGGCTACCGGGGGCTCATCGGCTACGAGCTGTTCCCCAAAACCGACACGAAAACCGCCGTCCGGGCCATCATGGCGGACTGACCGCCTATTGCAGAAGGGGGAAATTTTATGTCAGATTACAGCGCCTTTTTCTTAATGAAGCCGGAGGATGTGAAGCGGTACGCCGTGGAAGTGCTCCATTTTTTCCAGCCGGAGGAGGAAACCGATTGCGTTGAGATCGGTGACGGCAACATCAACTATGTTTTTCAGGTCCGGTCTCGGAAGGACGGCCGCTCCGTCATCGTGAAGCAGGCGGACAAGCTGCTGCGGTCCTCCGGCCGTCCGCTGGATCTCTACCGCAACAAGATCGAGGCGGAGACCCTGATGCTGGAGGCCCGGCTGGCTCCTAAATTCATTCCGGAGGTCTATCATTACGATGAGACCATGGCCGCCCTCTCTATGGAGGACATTTCCGCCTACAAAAATCTCCGCAAGGAGCTGGCGGCGGGCCGGGTCTACGGCCATCTCAGCGAAAATCTCTCCGATTTTCTGGCCCAGTCCCTGCTGCCCACCACGGATCTGGTGATGGACCGGCAGGAAAAGAAGAAGCAGGTCAAGTTCTTCACCAATCCGGAGCTGTGCGACATCACGGAGGACCTGGTGCTCACGGAGCCGTATCTGGCCCAGCCCATGAACCCCCGGAACAGGAATATCGTCACCCCCGGCAACGAGGATTTCGTGCGGGCGCGTCTCTATGAGGACGAGGCCCTCCACGCCGAAGTCGCCGCCCTGCGCAACGGCTTTATGAACAACGCCCAGGCCCTGATCCACGGCGACCTCCATTCCGGCTCTATTTTTGCCAATGAGCAGGGCATCAAGGTCATCGACCCGGAGTTCGCCTTCTACGGCCCCATGGGCTACGACATCGGCAACGACATCGGCAACCTGTTTTTCGCGTGGGCCAACAAGGCCTATACCGGCGGCAGCATCGAAACCCAGGCCGCTTTGGAGCAAACCATCCGGGAGACCTGTGACAAGACGGCGGAAAAGCTGGCGGCGGAATATGACAAGCTGGTGACCTTCCCGCTGTACCGCGCCCCCGCCTTCCGCAAGGCCTATCTGGACGGCGTGATGGCGGATTCCTACGGCTACGCCGGGACGGAGATCATCCGCCGGGTAGTGGGCGATTCCAAGGTGATGGAGGTCACCTCCGTCACGGACCCGGCCCAGCGGCTCCCCATGGAGCGGGCCCTCATTGATTTGGGCATCTATCTCATCAAAAACCGTGCCGGCGGCCTCAACGGGGCGGCTGTGACGGAGGAATTCCGTAAGATCTTGGCAGAGGGGAGGGGCACACATGGTCAGAATGGATGAAAATATGCCGTTTCTGCTGCAATATGAAAACGTTGCGTGGTACGAAAACGGCAAGGTCCGCATTTTAGACCGGCGGATCTACCCCACGGAGGTCCGGTTCGTGGAGTGCGCTACCTATCAGGAGGTGGTGCAGGCCATCGCGGACATGGTGACCCAGAGCGCCGGCCCATACACCGCCGTTGGCATGGGCATGGCCTTAGCCGCGTGGCAGGTGCGGGACAAGGGCGCTGCGGAGCAGGATGCCTTCTTGCAGCAGGCGGCCTATGATCTGGCCCACGCCCGCCCCACCACCGCCAATCGCTACGGCCAGATCACCTATCGCTGCGCCGAGGTGGCCAAGGAGGCGCTGGCGGCAGGGAAGGACCCCGTGGAGGCCATCGTGGAGAACACGGTGGAATCCCTGAACCGCCGGTATTCCACCATGCAGATCGTGGGCGACCATCTGGCAGAGCTGATCCCGCAGGGGGGTACGATTTTGACCCAGTGCTTTGGCGAGACCATCATCGGCACCGTGATCCGGGCCGCCCGCTGTCAGAACAAGGACTTCAAGGTGTTCTGCGCCGAGACCCGGCCCTATCTGCAGGGGGCGCGGCTGACTTCCGGCTGCTTCGCCCAGATGGGCTTTGATACCACGGTCATCACCGACAATATGGTGGCCTACGCCATGGAGCGGGAGGGCATCGACCTGTTCACCTCCGCGGCGGACACCATCGCCCGGGACGGCCACATCGCCAACAAGATCGGCACGTTCCAGATGGCGATTCTGGCCAAGTATTTTGGTATTCCGTATTATGTCACCGGCATCCCCGATCAGGACAAGCACAGTAAGGATGACATCGTCATCGAGATGCGGGACCCCCAGCAGGTCCTCAGCTATCGGGGCATCCCCAACACCGTGCCGGAGGTCAAGGCCATCTATCCCTCCTTCGACGTGGTGCCGCCTCACCTCATTTCCGGCGTGGTCACGGATAAAGGTGTCTATGTGCCCTATCTGCTGGATCACTATTTTGATTCTGATGTAAAGAAGTTCTATTAAGACCGGAAGGAGAGACGCGCCATGCTGATGCAGGAAGAGAGAGAACTGGTCGTTGAATACGGCAAAAAGATGAGCGCCGCCCGGTTGAGCACCGGAACCAGCGGCAATATCAGTATTTACAACGCTGAAAAAGGCCTGGTGGCTTTGAGCCCCTCCGGCATGGATTATTTTTCCACCACCCCGGAGGATGTTGTGATCCTGGATCTGGAGGGCAAGGTGGTGGACGGTAAGCGGAAACCCTCCAGCGAGTGGGCTCTGCACACAACGTTCTATAAGCATAAGCCCCACGCAAGAGCCGTTGTCCACACCCACTCCGTCTACTGCACGACGCTGGCCGTACTGGGTGAGCCCATCCGGGCAGTACACTATGTGATCGGTGACGCAGGCGCGGCGGAAGTTCCCTGTGCCCCCTATCAGCTGTTTGGCACAGAGGCGCTGGCGGAAGCGGCTATGGAGGTCTGCGGCAAGAGTGATGGTGTTCTGCTGGGCAACCACGGCCTCGTATGCTGCGGCAAGGATATCAAGGGTGCTTACGGCCTCGCCTGCAATCTGGAATACATCGCGGAGATCCAGTGCCGCGCCATGAGCATTGGCAAGCCCAATGTTTTGACGGAGGAGCAGATGGCTGAGGTCATGGTGAAATTCCAGTCCTACGGTCAGCCCGGTGCGAAAAAGACCGGATATTGAGGGGAGCGTTACGATGCGGAACTTTGATTTTTACAGCCCCACCTACTTCGTGTTCGGAAAGGACCGGGAGGCGGAGACCGGCAGGTATGTCAAGCGCTTCGGCGGCAGCCGGGTGCTGGTGGTCTACGGCGGGCAGTCTGCCAAACGCTCCGGCCTGCTGGACCGGATCATGGCCTGCCTGAAGGAAGAAAACCTGTACGCCGTGGAGCTGGGGGGCGTAAAGCCCAATCCCCGCAGCGGCCTTGTGTACGAGGGCATTGACCTCTGCCGCCGGGAGAAGATCGACTTCATTCTGGCCGTGGGTGGCGGCAGCGTCATCGACACCGCCAAGGCCATCGCCATCGGCGTACCTTATGACGGTGATTTCTGGGACTTTTTCTCCGGGAAGGTGCCGGAGCAGGCTCTGCCCGTGGGCACCGTCCTGACCATCGCCGCCTCCGGCAGCGAAGGCTCTCCGGATTCCATCATCACCAACGAGAAAACCCTAGAGAAGAACGGCGCGGAAGCCGACTGCCTGCGGCCCTGCTTCTCCGTGCTGGACCCCGCCCTTACGGAAAGCCTGCCCGCCTACCAGACCGCCTGCGGCATCACGGACATCATGGCCCACACCTTTGAGCGCTATTTCACCAATACGCCGGACGTGGAGGTGACAGACCGGATGCTGGAGGGCGTGCTGCTGGCCATGCTCCACGAGGGCCGCCGGGTCATGGATGATCCTCACAACTACGAGGCGCGGGCAAACATCATGTGGGCCGGTATGGTGTGCCACAATGACATTATGGGCGTGGGCCGTCAGCAGGACTGGAACAGCCACCATTTGGAGCACGTGCTCTCCGCCAAGTATGACTGCGCCCACGGCGCGGGTCTGGCGGTCATCATGCCGGCGTGGATGCACTACTGCGCGGAGCACGGCGGCGAAAAGCGTCTGGCCCAGATGGCTGTCCGGGTCTTTGGCTGCCAAATGGACTTCGACGATCCCAAACGCACGGCGCTGGAGGGTATCGAGGCCTTCCGGGCATTCCTCCGGTCCATCGGGATGCCCCTGACCTTTGCCGAGATCGGTGCAGACCCGGCAGATATCCCGGAGCTGGTGGAGATGAACCACATCGGCGACGGCAAGACCGGCGGCTATATCGGTCTGGACCGGCAGGCTCATTTCGACATCTACAATCTTGCCGCCGGGAGCTGCGTTCCCGAAAAATAAATGGATATGACATAAGTGCCGCGAGGGCGCTCCTGTCAGGAGCGCCCTCGCAGTGTTCTTTGCTCCTGCTGCTTTGTGACCGCTAAAGCTAATGTATAAGGTATACAAGGTCCGGGTTACTTACCGTTTACAAGCTATTAGCGTATACACAAATCAGAAAAGTGTGTTCGTTGCGAAGCTGATGAACGGATCGTCCTCGCAGCTTTGGCGTTCCCAATGCGCCTTGCTTCATAAAGAAGCGGAAGACCTTGTATCGTAAGGCTTTCCGCAAAAGCGCCGCCCGTGCTTTGGTAAAAAATCCGAAGCATGGGCGGTGTTAAATTTTGTCAAAATTTATCTTGACATCTAACCGTGATCAGAGTACCATAAAACCAACTTTTTTGGATTTAACTCTTTAATCCAAAAAAGCGTACGTCATGTAAGGAGAGACGAGAGGAGAAACACTATGTACAATTTTGCACTCGCGTTTGTGATCTGCGGCGTCGTGTATTTCATCGGCGAAGCAGTCTCAAACCTGACGAAGGCCTGGATCCCATCGGTTTTCGTCACCGCCGCCGTACTTCTGGTAGGCTTCTGGACTGTTATTCCCACCACCGTTGTAAGCGACTCCATGCTGATCCCCTTTGGCAGCACCATCGGCATTTACCTGCTTATCACCCACATGGGCACGGTCATTTCCATCAAGCAGCTGGTATCCCAGTGGAAGACCATCGTTGTGTGCCTGGCTGGCCTTGCCGGTATGTGCGCGCTGTGCCTGGTCATTCTGCCCGGCATTATCGGCCGTGACCTGGTGGTTGCCGGTCTGCCTCCGCTGACCGGCGGCATCATCGCTGCCACCACCATGAAGACAGCTGCGGAGGCTAATGGCCTTACCGAAGCCGCCATCTTCGCCATCGCTATGTACTGCGTGCAGGGCTTTGCCGGCTATCCCCTTACCGCTGTCTGCCTCCAGCTGGAGGGCAAGAAGCTGATCAAGGGCTATCGCGCCGGTGAGTACAAGCTGGAAAGCGCCGTCAGCGATGTGGACGCCGTCAACGGCAAGCTCAACAACGGCACTGCTGAGGAGCACAAGAAGCTGATTCCCCCTCTGCCTGCCAACTGGAACGGCCCTGTGGTCATCCTGCTGAAGCTGGGCATCGTGTCCTGGCTCGCAACCCAGCTGGGCACCATCGTGATCCCCGTCATCAACATGAAGATCAGCGGCGCTGTGTATGCGCTGGTTCTGGGCGTCATCTTCACCAGCATCGGCTTCCTGGATGAAAACGCCATCAATAAGGCCAACTCCTATGGCATTATCATGTTCGCTCTGATGATGTATGTGTTTGACGGTTTGAATGGCTGCACCCCCGAGATGCTCGGAAACATCATCGGCCCCATGATCCTCCTGATCGTGGTGGGCGTTATCGGCATGGTCATTCTGTGCTTCATCGCGTCCAAGATCCTGAAGGTCTCCTTCCTGATGGCCACCGCCACGGCCTTGACCGCACTCTACGGTTTCCCGCCCAATGCCATCATCACCGAGGCTACCTGCACCGCTCTGGCGCAGACCCCGGAGGAGAAGGAATTCCTGATGAGCAAGATGTTCCCGCCCATGATCGTGGGTGGCTTCACCACTGTGACCATCACCTCCGTGGTAATCGCCGGCATCTTTGCCGAAATGTTCTGATTCAGTCATCCGCAAAGCTGTCCGGCCCTTTCCGCCGGACAGCTTTGTTCATAAAATCACTCTTGCGCATCCCGGAAAAATCGATACAATAAAGCTACCACAGATTACATGAAGAAAGGATCTTGTGTATTATGGATATCAAATCTCTTGCGGAACAGTACAATGATTACATCATTGATCGCCGCCGGTATTATCACACCTGCCCGGAGCTCTCCGGCGAGGAGAAGAACACCCGCGCCCATCTGAAGGAGGATCTGGAGGCACTGGGCATCACCGACATTCACGAGATGGAGACCTGCTACGGCCTGACCGCCACCATTCACGGCGGCAAACCCGGCAAGACCGTGGCGCTGCGCGCCGATATTGATGCTCTGCCTGTCAAGGAGGAGACCGGCCTGCCCTTCGCCTCCCACAACGAGGGCAAGATGCATGCCTGCGGCCATGACAACCACATGGCCATGCTGCTGGGCACCGCCAAGATCCTCAACGAGGTGAAGGACGAGCTTTCCGGCGATGTGCGCCTGGTGTTCCAGCCTGCGGAGGAGACCGCCGTGGGCGCTCTGCAGATGATGAAGGAGCATGCGCTGGACGGTGTGGACGCCATTTACGGCGTGCATGTCTGGGGCACCTATGACGCCCCGGGCATCGCTTTCCCCGCCGGCAACCTTATGGCCTGCTGCCACGGCTTCACCATTGAGGTGGAGGGCAAGTCCGCTCATGCTTCCGCTCCTCACGAGGGCGTGGATGCTGTGATGGTGGCAAGCGCCATTCTCCAGTCCATCCAGCAGCTGGTCTCCCGGATGAACGATCCTCTCAACCCGCTGGTCATCACCGTGGGCAAGGTCACCGCCGGCAACCGCTGGAACGTGCTGGCCGGCCACGCCACGCTGGAGGGCACCGTGCGTACCTTCCTCACCGGCACGCAGGTGGAGGACGCGCTGCGTAAGGTGGCCGAGTGCACCGCTGCAGCCTTCGGCGCCAAGGCGACCCTGAGCTATCAGTACATGACGGAGCCTGTCATCAACAGCGACGAGCAGCTCAACCGCATCGCCCAGACCGCCGTTACCAAGCTTTACGGTAAGGAATCCCTCATTACCCCCGCACCTCTGATGGGCAGCGAGGACTTCTCCTGGTTCGGCAAGGACGGCATCCCCTATATCTACGGCTTTGTGGCCAGCCACAATAAGGACTGGGATCATATGTACGGCAACCATCACGAGAAGTATGACGTGGACGAGACGATCCTCCACCGCGGCGCCGCAGTGGCCGCACAGTTTGCCGCTGACTACCTCGCTGAGACCGCACAGCAGTAATTCAGCTGAGGAAGGAGCGGACAATGGACATCAAGGCATTGGCACAGGACGCTGCCCCTTATGTGGTGGAGCGTCGGCATTACTACCATCAGCATCCGGAGCTGACCGGGGAGGAGAAGAACACCCGGGACGCCATCCACCGGGATCTGGAGGCACTGGGGATCACCGATATCCGGGATATGGTCAACTGCTACGGTCTGGTCGCCACCATCCACGGCGGCAAGCCCGGCAAGACCGTGGGCCTGCGGGCAGACACGGACGCGCTGCCCTTCCAGGAGGAGACGGGACTGCCCTTTGCCTCCTGCGAGCCTGGGAAAATGCACGCCTGCGGCCACGATACCCACATTGCCATGCTGCTGGGCGCCGCCAAGCTCCTTCAGGAGCACCGGGAGGAGCTGCGGGGCGATGTGCGGCTCATCTTCCAGCCGGCGGAGGAGCACGTCATCGGCTCTAAGGCTATGATCGCAGAGGGTGCGCTGGACGGGGTGGACGCCATCTTCGGTCAGCATGTCTGGGGCACGCTGGATATTCCCTATATTGACGTTACCGCCGGTCCCCGCATGGCCTACTCCGGCCGCTTCACGGTGGATGTGATTGGTACCTCCTCCCATGCGGCCACGCCCCATCTGGGCGCAGATGCCATCACCGGCGCTGCGGCGATCATCAATAACCTCCAGCAGTATGTCTCCCGCATGAGCAACCCCCTGGACCCCGTGGTGCTCACCATCGGAACCATCTCCGGCGGCAATCGCTACAACGCGATCGCCAATCATGTCACCATGGAGGGCGTCACTCGTGCCTACTTCCTGGATAAGCACGAGGAGGCCATGCGGCAGATCGTGGAGAACACGGCGGAGGGTCTGGGCATGAAGGCTGTGCTCAAGTATGCCCATGTGGTGCATCCCGTGATCAACGATGATGATGACCTCACAGAGATCGCCCAGAAGGCCGTGGTCAAGCTCTTCGGCGAGGAGACGCTCTGCCATATGCCCGCCATGATGGGCAGCGAGGACTTCGCCAACTACGCTGCGGAAATTCCCGCCGTGTTCGGCTTCATCGGCTGTCGGGACGAGGCCAACGGCATGATCTACAACAACCACCACGAAAAGTTTACGGTCAACGAGTCCCTGCTTCCCAAGGGGACTGCGCTGATGGCGCAGTTTGCTGTGGATTATCTGGCCGGCAACGCGTAACAAAGGGCAAACAGCAGGGGGGAGGGACCCTTTCCGAATGGACCCGCTCCCCGCCAAAAGACGGCGAAAGAATATAAAAAACGGCCAGCAGCCAAAGCGCTGCTGGCCGTTTTTTATGCGGCACGGCGGGGAGAAAAGACTTTTTTGACACGATAAGAGGGGAGGCTGTCGATAAAGAGGTAGATTCTCCGCGACGGTAAGGAAGGGTGTGCGCGGGAAACCCAAGAAGGGATACACCGTCGGCTCAAGCCAAACAGCGAATCCTGCGTATCCAGCGTGAACGCATCCTTCGTGACGTTTTGCAGTCCGATGCGCTCCATTTCCGCCTTGAGCATATCGCCGGTGGCAAGCTCCGCGTCGGAGCCTGCTGTCCGGTAGCCAAGCGTTTCGTTGCTGCGGATGTCCTCCAGCTTCAGCGCCAGATCATAGGCGTAATCCACGTTTACCGTGTCGAGATAGGCTTGTGTGGGGTCAGCCGCGGGCTGTGCGGCGTCCGCAGCGGGCTGCTTGCCGCAGGCAGTCGCGGATACCAGCAGAAATCCTGCCAGCAGTGCACTCACGATTCTCTTTTTCATGTTTTTTCTCGCCTTTGCAGTCATAGACCGGCGGAAGAACGAAAAAAAGCCACAGACGCACCTGCGCCCGTGGCTTGAAACATCCAAACAGAGAGAATTACCCTTTTCCGCATAGACCGGGGAGCACCGTGCATGCAGTCCATTTTATCACTCTTATTGATTAACAAAAGGCGCACACCTCTTCCAAAGCAGTTTGGGAGGGGTTAGCCTTTTTCCTTATTCCCCTGGTTTCGTATATACTCGGTAATAAGTTCGTGGCTGCGTTCACTCACAGTGCAAACAAAATAAGAACGATTCCAGAGATAGGGTTTCCAATAGAACGGAGCAAGGTATTCGGCGAATTCTTTTCTGAGTAGTCTTGCCGTTACCGTCTTGTAGGAACAGACCAGGGAGGACAAAGCCACTTGAGGCGGTGCCTCGAAGAGAATATGGATGTGGTCCTTATCGGTGTTTACCTCATTCACGTAGCACTGGAAGTTCTCCTCAAAGATACGATACGTCAGTTCTGTGAGCCGGTCCTTAAAGGCTCCGTCTATGACCGGATGCCTGTATTTTGTTACTACAACCAAATGATATTCCAGGTCATAACAACTGTGTCTATTCGTTCGATAGCTCATGTTTACGCCCTCCGCATGTCGCTTTACAACCAATTCTTGTTATGGTATAATAATACCATAATCAAAGGCATTTAGCAACAGGAGGTGAAAGCGTATGGCAAAGATAGTTTCAAGCTATTGCACGAAGGTCATTGGCGAAAACAGAATCTTCAAAGATACCATTCGGGTTTATCGCGATGCGCTTTCTCTTCTTATCCGCATCGTAGAGTCTGAATGGGATACCGGTCTTGGAGAGCTCTATGCGAAGTCCACGCTCAAAGCACAGAGGACAGTTGAACTGCTTGTTCATGCAAGCCGTACGAGTGTTGCCAAGTATCCTGAATTCGACAAACAGTTCTATAAGTACCCCAGTTACCTGCGGCGGTCCACGATTTCCGAGGCGCTTGGCGCCGTATCTTCGTACCGTGCTGCTGTTTCTCATTGGGAGAGTGCAGGCAGAAAAGGGAAAGAACCTAAACTCCAGACCTCTCGTTCAGCTATGCCGACTTTCTACAAAGACAATATGTACGAAGACAACGGTGATGGGACTGCCCGTCTGAAACTTTATCACAAGAACGACTGGGTGTGGGTAAAGGTCCGGCTTCGCAAGCAGGACACTGACTATATCCGGGAACATTGGGATAAGGCCGATGCTTCCGCGCCTAAACTCGTGAAACGGAACCGCCGTTATGCCTTATGCTTTGCCTTTGAAGAAACGGTTGCTTACGGCACGAAACCACTCACAGACCAGACCATTCTTGCTGTTGACCTTGGCATTAACACCGACGCTGTGTGCAGCGTTATGCGTCCAGACGGAACTGTCCTCGCACGGAAGTTCATCGACTTCCCGAGTGAAAAAGACCGGCTGAATACGCAATTGGGCCGCGCACGCAGAGGTCAGCGAGAGAATGGTCATCGAGGCGGCAACCGCCACATGAAGAAGGCTGTTCGCATCAACGAGGACTTGTCCAAGAAAATCGCTCCGGCAATCGTTCGGTATGCCGTTTCTGTTGGGGCCGACATCATTGTTATGGAACATCTTGACTTCACCGGGCAAAAACCCAAGCACAAAAAGCAGCGGCTCCACATGTGGAGAAATCGCGACATTCAGAAAATCGTCATGCATCAGGCCCACCGCAATGGAATTCGTGTGCGTTTCGTCAACGCACGAAACACCAGCAGGTTGGCTTTCGATGGTTCTGGCGAAGTAGCCCGGAATAGTACCAACATGGCGCTGTGCCGGTTCCGAAACGGGAAGCAGTATAACTGCGACCTGAATGCGAGTTATAACATCGGCGCACGCTACTTTATCCGAGAATACTTAAAACCCATCCCGGAAACGGAATGGTCTCTAATTGTGGCAAAAGTTCCAGAATTAGAGCGAAGAACAAATTGCACATTATCCACCCTCTTTAGCCTCTACGCGGTGCTGAACTGTCAAACAGTTTCAGTTTCTGAGTCTTGGCCGCACGGTGGAAATGAGTCTGGGGCCTAAAGCCCCGGAAGCACCATCCATAGCGGTCACGCTTGGGTGGTGAGGTTTACTCGTTTACAAGTTGTGTGCGCCAGAACGTAATAAGCAACTTAAAAACTTGAACTCTTCCGCTCGATCAATAAGGCAACAAAGTTGCCAACCCGCACCCGCGGTGCGGTCCCCGGCTCTTCGACGGGTTTTCGGCATTTGACCCGGCCGTCCGTGTAGCCTCGATCCCTCGTCGGAGGGATGGTCAAGACGTGCATATGCACAGGCGTTCTGAAAAAGAACAGGGCAACTTTAACACACTGAAAAAAAGATGGCAAGATTTTTTTACAGCCTTCGGTGCGCTCCGAAATCGGTTGTTTCCGGATTATTTCAAAAATACTGCGCGTGTGATGCAGCATCCGGTCAAAATTCATGATTTTTCCGCATGGCCGTGCATAGCTTTCCGCATCCGAAGGCCTCTTGCATAAAGGCTACAAAAACGTTGAAATTTTGACTTAGTAATTTGGTAACGAATTACCACGCTAAAGCGTTGACAAATTAAATCGTCCCTGATATGATAAATGCCATCATAAGGGCGGCACCAACGTCCCGAAACCAACAGAAACGAGGGCAAGGATATGAAAAAGGCAATGGCAATTTTGTTGGCGGCTGTTCTGGCACTGGCCTGCACCGCCTGCGGCGGCAGCAAGAACGGGGAGACCAAGGACCGTCTGGCGCAGATCAAGGAAAAAGGCTATATCGAGCTGTGTACCGAGCCATATTTCGCCCCCTATGAATATGTGGACCCCAACAAGAGCGGGGAGGACCAGTATCAGGGCATGGACATTGAGGTGGCCAGATACATCGCCGACAAGCTCGGCGTGGACCTGAAGATCACCGCTCTGGATTTTACCGCCGTGCTGGCCGGTGTGGCGGACGGCAAATATGATTTCGCCATCTCCGCCATCGCCTATGCCCCTTCCCGGGCGGAGGCCATGCGGCTCAGCGATGTGTACTACTCCTCCAATACCGGCTATGGCTTCATCGTCCGGACGGAGGACGTTGACAAATATAACGACCTGGATTCCTTGAAGGATGCCGTGGTCATCACCCAGAGCGGCTCCGTTCAGGAAGCGCTGTATAACCAGTATATCAACGGCGCCTGCAAGGAATTCAAGCTGGTGGCCAACATGACTGACGGCTATCTGGCCGTGGCCGAGGGCAAGGCCGATGTGTGCATCTGCTCCACTGCCTCCGCCCAGCTGTATGCCGATGCCAACGGCGGCATGTCCATCCCCGACTACCGCTTTGAGGTGGACCCCAACATGAACGGCACCTGCGTGGCCATGCCCATGGAGGGGACGGAATCTCTGGCGGAGCTGGTGAACCAGTGCATCGCCGAGCTGAAGGAAAACGGCCAGACGGACGTCTGGTACAGCGAATATGAAGAGCAGGCCGCAGCTCTTGGCATCGAATAAGCGGCAAAATCGGTTTTAGGAGCGAACTCCCATGGAAAAGGTCATCAAGGTTTGGTTGAAATATTATCCGGTGTACCTCTCAGGTCTGTGGGGGACCCTCTGGATCTCGGCAGTCACCGTGTTCCTGGGGGCCCTGCTGGGCATGGTGGTGGCCCTCATGCGGATGAGCCGCCTGAAAATCCTCCGGACCGCCTTCAATGTATATGTGGAGATCCTCCGGGGCACCCCCATCCTTCTCCAGCTGTATTTCTTCTGGATCGGCCTGCCCAAGCTGGTGCCCTTTGAACTGACGGATACCCAGTGCATCGTGGCGGCTCTGGTGGTAAACGCCTCCGCCTTCATCTCCGAGATCATCCGGGCCGGTATCGGTGCGGTGGACAAGGGGCAGTGGGAGGCCGCCCGGAGCATCGGCCTTTCCGAGACCCATGTGATGACCCGCATCATCCTGCCGCAGGCGGTAAAGAACATTCTCCCGGCCCTGTGCAACGAGTTCATCTCCACCGTGAAGGGCACCTCCCTGGCCTCCGTGTTCTTCGTGGGGGAGCTGATGACCAGCTTCAAGACCGTGCAGAGCGCCACCTTCCTGGCCCTCCAATCCCTGACCATCGTAGGCATTATCTACTTCCTGCTGAACTTTATTCTCTCCCGGCTTCTGCGGGTCATTGAAAGGAGGCTGACCGTCAGTGACTGACGTGATTCTGGAAACCCGGAACCTGAAAAAGAGCTTCGGCAAGCTGGAGGTGCTGAAGGGCATCTCCACGGGAATCCGCCGTGGCGAGGTGGTGTCCATCATCGGCCCCTCCGGCGGCGGCAAGTCCACGTTTCTCCGTTGCCTGAACCTGCTGGAAATGCCAGACGGCGGTCAGGTCCTCTTCAAGGGACAGGACATCACCGACAAGAAACTGAACATCTCCCAATACCGCCAGAGCATCGGCATGGTGTTCCAGCATTTCAATGTGTTCCCCAACCTGACGGTGCTGGAAAACGTGACCCTGGCCCCGGTGCTGGAAAAGAAGGTCCCCAAGGACCAGGCCAAAGAAGAGGCCATGGCCCTGCTGCGCCGGGTGGGTCTGGGAGACAAGGCCGACCAGTATCCCCGGAAGCTCTCCGGCGGCCAGAAGCAGCGGCTGGCCATCGTCCGGGCCATGGCCATGAAGCCGGAGGTGATGCTGTTTGACGAGCCCACCTCCGCCCTGGACCCGGAAATGGTCAAGGAGGTCCTGAACGTCATCCGGGAGCTGACCCGCAGCGGCATGACCATTCTCATCGTCACCCACGAGATGGGCTTTGCCCGGGAGATATCCGACCGGGTGCTGTTCATCTGTGACGGCGTTATCAAGGAGGAGGGCACCCCAGAGCAGATTTTCACCTGTCCCCACGATCCCGCTACCATCAAATTCCTGAGCATGGTACTTTGACACTCCCCATGACTTATTCGGTAAAGGAGATTGATACAATGATCCAGACCATCAAAGACCTGGTTTCCGCCAAGGCGGACACCACCGTAGCCCTGGCCAAGGAGATCTGGGGCTACGCCGAGCTTTCCTACGAGGAAACCAAGTCCGCCGCTGCCCTCGTCACCGCCCTGAAGCAGGAGGGCTTTGCCATTGAGGAGGGGATCGCTGACATCCCCACCGCCTTTACCGCCACCTATCAATGCGGCAGCGGCAAGCCGGTGGTGGGCTTTCTGGCGGAGTACGACGCCCTGTCCGGCCTGAGCCAGAAGGCGGGCTGCCCGGTACAGGAGCCCGTCCGGGAGGGGGGCGCCGGGCACGGCTGCGGCCACAATCTGCTGGGTGCGGGGTGCTATGCCGCCGCCGTGGCCCTGAAGGACTACCTGATCAAGGAGAAGAAGGATGGCACCGTGATCTTCTTCGGCTGTCCCGCCGAGGAGGGCGCCGGTTCCAAGCAGTTCATTGCCCGGGCCGGATATTTCGACAACGTGGACTTCGCCTACACCTGGCACCCGGAAACCGTCAACGAGGTCGGTTCCCGGGGCAGTGTGGCCATTATGGGTGCCAACTTCACCTTTGACGGCGTCGCCGCCCATGCCGGCGGCGAGCCCCATTTGGGCCGCAGCGCCCTGGACGCCGTGGAGCTGATGAACGTGGGCTGCAACTACCTGCGGGAGCACATGATCGACGCCGCCCGCATCCACTACGCCTATTCTGATCCCGGCGGCACCGCGCCCAACGTGGTCCAGAGCCATGCCGTCATCAAGTACGAGGTCCGGGCACCCAAGGTCAGTCAGGTTCAGGAGCTGTTCACACGGGTGGTGGACGTGGCCCGGGGCGCGGCGTTGATGACCGGTACCAAGATGAAGTATGAGATCACCATGGCCTTCTCCGATTATGTTCCCAACCGCACTCTGGGGGCCGTGGTGGACCAGTGCATGCGGGAGCTGGGTGCTCCGGAGTGGACTGAGGCGGACTACCGGCTGGCAGCGGAGTTCCTCCGCACCTATCCCCGCACCACCATGGTGGGTATCCGGGAAAAGCTGGGCTACTACTTCGAGCCGGAAGAGCTGGACGCCGCTCTGGAAAAGCCTTTGGACCGAGTTATCCATCCCTTTAACCCCAAGGAGACCGCCTACAGCTCCGGCTCCACCGATGTGGGCGATGTGGGCTACGCCACCCCCACCGTTATGTTCCATGTGGCCACCGCCTGCCTTGGCAATGTGGGCCACTCCTGGCAGAACACCGCCTTCGCCTGCTCCGACATCGGAATGAAGGGCATGCTGCGGGCGGCGGAGATCATGACCCTGGCCGCCATCCGCACCATGGACCAGCCGGCGGTCATTGCCAAAGCCCGAGAGGAATTAAAGCAGAAGAACGGCGGCAGCTACCACTGCCCACTGCCGGACTATGTGACGCCTCCCATCGGCCGCTATTGAGCTTCACAGCCTTCAGCCGCCCGTGCCGGTCTGCCAAAGAACCGCTGCTTTCAAATACATCCGGCCCATCCGCCGCCTGGAACGCACCTGATTACAAAAGCAAAAGGCCCGCTCTTTCGAGCAGGCCTTTTCATTTTTATAGCTCCAGCAGAAACCGGGCGGCGCTTTCCATGGCTGCCGCCGCTTTTTTGATGGGGAACATCTGAAATACGTGCCACATTCCCTCGCTGACCTCCAGCCGGCAGGGCACATGGGCCGCCCGCAGCGCCGCAGCCAGGGACGCGGAATCGGAATAGAGGATCTCATGGTCTCCCACCTGGATCAGGGTAGGCGGAAAGCTCCCCAGGTCCCCCAGCAGGGGCGACAAATCCGGGTCATGGAGATCCCTGTCCCCGGCGTATGCCCTCCGGACGGCCTCGATGTACTCCGGCGTCAGCATGGGGTCGCTCTCCACCCGTTCCCGGTAGGATGCCCCGGACATGGTCATATCCGTCCAGGGGGACATCAGCAGCAGGGCCCGGGGCATCCGGCGCCCAGCGGCCTTCAGGCGGCGGCACAGCACCAGGGCCAGGTTGCCCCCGGCGGAATCTCCCGCCACCATTACGTTTTCCGCCCCGTATCCCTGATACATCAGATAATCCCAGGCCCGCATGGCATCCTCCACTGCCGCCGGGTAGGGATGCTCCGGCGCCAGCCGGTACTCAAAGCTCAGCACATCGTAGCCGGTGACGTGGGCCAGCTTGGAGGACAGCACCCGGGAATAACCCAGGTTGCCGCTGGTATAGCCGCCGCCGTGGCAGTAGAGGATCACCCGGCGGCCCCCATGGGGCGCTTTCAGCCGGGTCCAGGCAGCAGGCATGGCCCCGATGGAAAGCTCTTCATACTCCATCCCCACCATAGGGGCGGTAAGGCGGCCCAGAATTTCCTGGTTCCGGCGCTGATGCTCCAGCTCCTCCGGGGTCATGGCCTCCGGGGAACCGGCGCTGTGCAGAACTTTCAGCGCCCGCATCAGCGGGTCCATCCGGGTTTTTTCGGCATCCGTTTTCCGTTTTCTGCCTAATTGCAGCTTTTCCATAGGTCCTCCGCTCTTTCGTGTTAATTGCAGAATACCATAAATCACGGAAAATGGGAAGTGGAAAATGGGCCATCTCTTGTCACGCTTTTCCCCATGTGCTACAATGATCTGTAACTATTTTCAGGGAGGTGACGCGGATGGCAAAACCGGACAGTCAGTGGTACCGGCTGGACAATGCCGGTATTCTCTATTCCGCCCTGCAAAGGGAGGAGTATTCCGCCATCTACCGCTTCTCCGCCCTGATGACAGAACCGGTGCGGCCCGCCGCCCTGCAAAACGCCATTGACCGGGTGCTGCCCCGGTTCCCCAGCTTTGCCGTCCGCATCCGCCGGGGTCTATTCTGGTACTATCTGGAGCCAAACACCGCCCCGGGCCCCTTTCTGAAGGCCGACGTGGCCAATCCCTGCCAGCCGGTGCGCTTCCGGGAGGACAACGGCTGGCTGGTGCGGTTTTACTATTACCGGAACCGCATCTCCCTGGAGGTTTCCCACGCCCTGTCCGATGGGGCCGGGGCCCTGATCTTTTTCCGGACGCTGCTGGCGGAGTATCTGCGGCAGACCGGCATAAGCGTTCCGGCCGGAAACGGTGTGCTGGACCTGGAGGAACCGCCCCGGAAGGAGGAGCTGGAGGACGCTTACGCCCGCTATGCCGGGCGGCACGCCCTGGGTCTGCGGCGGATGCCTAAGGCCTATGCCAACACCGGCACCCCGGAGCCTTTTTACACCTTCCATGTCACCATGGGCTTCGTGCCCCTGGAGAAGCTCCGGGAGACCGCACGGAGTTATGACGCCTCCATCACAGAGTACCTCTCCGCCGCGCTGATCCACGTGCTGCTGGAAAAGCAGCGCCGGGAGCATCCCCACAAGGAACGCCCGGTGGCCCTGGCGGTGCCCATCAATCTGCGAAGCTGGTTCCCCTCGGAAACGGTGCGGAACTTCATTACCACCGTCCGTCCCAGCATCGACCCTGCCTTGGGGGATTACACTTTTCCGGAAATCGTCTCCCAGGTGCGTCACTATATGAAGCTCCACGTCCACCGCCAGGAGCTGCAGGCCGCCTTTACCGGCAACGTCCGCTTCACGAAGAATTTCTTTCTCCGGGCGGTGCCGGTGTTTCTGAAAAATCCGGTGATGGCCCTCAACTACTATCTCCTGGGGGTGCGGCCCTACTCCTGCACCTATACCAATCCCGGCGCCTTCACCGTGCCGCCGGAGATGGCTCCCCATATTCAGGGCATGGAGGTGGTGCTGGGCCAGGCCACCGTGCCCCGGTGCCACTGTGCCTCCATCAGCTATGGAGACATCATGGAAATCACCTTTGCCGGCACCCAGGCCGAAACGGACACGGAGCGGGACTTTTTCCGCTTTCTGGTCCGGGAGGGCATCCCGGTGCGGATCGAGAGCAACCGATAAGAGGAGCATGTTATGTCTTACTGTGTCAACTGCGGCGTGGAGCTGGACCCCAACGCTAAGACCTGTCCCCTGTGCGGGACGCCTGCCTGGCATCCGGAACTGGATGCGCCGCCCTACTTTCCCGCCAACTCCGCCGCCGTACAGCCCGCCTCCAAGCGGGAGGCCGCCATTTTGCTGACGGCCATGCTGGTGTCCGTGTCCCTGTGCTGCGGGCTTTTGAACCTGTTTCTGCCCACGGACCGCCCCTGGTGCCTGTATGTCATCGGGGCGGCGGTGATGCTGTGGGTCTGGTTCACCCTGCCTATGGTGCTGCGGCGGCTGCCGGTCTTTTTCCGGCTCACCGCCGACGTGGTGGCCATTGGCATCTATGTCTGGCTCATTTCCATCGACCTGGGGGGCAGCCGCTGGTTCCGGGGACTGGCCCTGCCCATGATCGGTTGGGCCGGGCTGCTGGTCTTTCTTTTGAGCTTTCTGCTCCGGGGCGGGCGGCGCTCCACCCTCTCCGCCATCGCCCTGGTCATCGGGGCGGGAGGTCTGCTGGCCATAGGCATCGAATTCTGCATCGACCGGTATTTCCGTGGTATGTGGCAGCCAGGGTGGTCCCTGATCGTGCTGGCGGTCTGCGTGGGACTCATCATCCCCCTGCGGATCGTCCGCCGGGTGCCTGCCCTCCGGGAGGAGGCCCGCCGCCGCTTCAACCTGTAATTTTAAGGAGGCTTTCTTTATGAACATCTCTCAGATCATGGAAAAAATGATCGCATTCTCCAACGGGAACCTGCACGACATGAACCATTTCATGTGCGTGTGGACCTACGCCAAAACCATCGGCGAGCTGGAGGGCCTGGACCGGAAGACCCAGGAAACACTGGAGATCGCCGCCATCACCCATGACATCGCCTGCCCCCTGTGCCGGGAAAAATACGGCAATACTAACGGCAAGTGGCAGGAGGAAGAGGGCGGCCCCCTGGTACGGAGCTTTCTGGCGGATGCGGGCCTGTCTGCGGAGCAGGTGGACCGGGTGGCTTATCTGGTGAGCCACCACCACACCTACACGGATATTGACGGCATCGATTATCAAATTTTGATCGAGGCGGACTACATCGTAAACGCCTCCGAAAGCGGCTACAGCCCGGAAAACAGGAAGAACTTCCTGGAAGAGCACATGAAGACTGAAAGCGGCAAGCGGCTCCTCCGCTCCACTTTCTGTATGGAAACATAAAAAGACCGGTTCCATCACAATGAAACCGGATCTGAGACTGTCGATAAAGTGGTAAATTCTCCGCGACGGTAAGGTAGGTCAGCCGTTAGCGGCTCCGCCACTTTACGGATGCCGCATACCCCTTGCGGGTGAAGGGTGTGCGCGGGACTACGCCCGCAGGCGTGTTTCAGAGCGCAACCGCCGCAAGGCGGCTCTTAGCGCGGAGATAACCCAAGAAGGGATACACCGTCGGCTCAAGCCAATCAGCGGATACTGCATATCCGCTGTTTGGGAGCCTTCCTCGAAACAGGCTCGCTTGATCCGCCACCGGCGGCGCTTCGCCTGTTTCCCTGCACCATTAAAATCCTAAGTTTTCAGAACTTTTATAAAGTTCTGAAAACTTGCTCAGCGGGGAGAAAAGACTTTTTTGACACGCTGAGTTAGAATCTGATGAGGAGGATCTCACCATGCGCGTCATCACCGGCTCCGCCAGGGGCCGCCGTCTGAAGGAATTAGAGGGGATGGAGACACGGCCCACCACCGACCGGGTGAAGGAAGGGCTGTTCAACGTCCTGCAATTTGATATTGAGGGCCGTAAGGTCCTGGACCTGTTTGCCGGCACCGGCCAGCTGGGCATCGAGTGCCTCAGCCGGGGAGCTGCCTCCGCCGTGTTTGTGGACCGGCGGCCGGATGCGGCAGCTTTGACCCGCGAAAACCTGAAGCTCTGCGATCTGACGGACCGGAGCCGGGTAGTGGCCGGGGACTCCATGGAATTTCTCAAGGCCGCCCGGGAAAAATATGACCTGATCTTTCTGGACCCGCCCTATGAGACGGAACTGCTGGAGACGGCCATCGCCCATATTGCCCGCCATGACCTACTGAACGTTCACGGCATGATGATCGCGGAGCATCCGGTGGACAAGGCCCTGCCGGCCCTGTCCGCACCCTACCGCATGGGCCGGACCTACCGGTACGGCAAAATCGCCGTCACCATCTACCACCGGGACGGAGACGAGGGGGCGCAGGTATGAGGATCGCAGTCTGTTCCGGCAGCTTTGACCCCATCACGCTGGGACACATGGATATTATTCGCCGCACGGCGGCCTGCTTCGATCAGGTGTATGTCTGCGTCAGCCCCAATGCAGAAAAGCGGGGCCAGATGTTCACCCCGGAGCAAAAGCTGAAGCTTGTGGAGACGGCGGTTTTAGAGCTGCCCAACGTAACGGCGGAGCTGTACGGCGGCCTGCTGGCCGATTTCGCCGCGGAGCGGAAGGCTACTGCCATCGTCCGGGGCATCCGGACCCAGAGCGATTTCGACACGGAGTATCAGCAGGCCATGGTGAACCGGGGCCTGCATCCGGGGCTGGAAACGCTGCTGCTGCCCGCGGACCCGGCGTACATCTATTTGAGCTCCACCGTGGCAAGGGAGATGATCCATTATCATCAGCCCCTTGATAAGTACCTGCCCAAGGCGATCCTGCCCCTGATCCGGGACTGGACGGAACAACGATAAGGAGAATGCGTTATGGCTGAAAACGATGTAAACCGTTTAATTGATATGCTGTATGAACGGGTCGAGGACGCCAAGTCCCCCGCCCTGAAGCCCAACCTCAGCATGGTGGACCGGGACGAGGTGCTGGATCTGCTGGACGAGTTGCGGAACCAGCTTCCTGTGGAGTTGAAGCGGGCTCAGGAGCTGCTGGCCGCCCGGGAAAAATTTGTGGACGAGGCCAAGCGGGACGTGGAGCGGATGATGCGTCAGGCGGATCTGGAGGCCAAGAGCAAGGTTTCTGATAGCGAGGTGCTCTATGCCGCCAAGGAGAAGGCCCGGAAGATCATTGCCGACGCGGAGGATCGCTCCCGCCAGCTCTGTCAGGTGGCAAATGAGTACGCAGAGGATGCTCTGGCCCGGACGGAGGAGGCTGTACAGGCCGCACTGACCGAGGTGAAGCAGTCCCGGTCCGCATTCCGGGCCGCTTCCGCCGCCAAGCTTCAGGAACAGCGGGAAAAGCTGGAGGCAGAAAGAAAGACTGCGGAAGAGGCAGAGAATTGACGTGCTGTCCGCCGCAATGCAAGCGGACGAAACACATAGGAACAAGTATAGTCGGTGTGGAAAAGATGGTTGACCATAACGGAGACTGTCTGTCGTAAAAAAGGGGATTTGCGGGAAAATTCGTTAAAAATGACGAAAAAGGACCTGCAACTTTTTCTGAAAACTCTATATTCAGCGCAACTTGCGTTCTAAAAAAGAATGACAACACAAGATATTGTGTTGTCATTCTTTTTGATTTTACGTAAACCAATCGGCAACGATGGAACAATTGTTTGAAAACGGTGAATTATTCCTGACTTTTGGCAAAAAGTGGCCTGTTTTCAAGGGTTTGCGTCGGAAAAAAATACTTGCAATCCCCCTTGAAATCGCTTATACTCAGGGTGTGTGGTGGGGAAAAGTGGGGAAGATGTGAATAACAGTGCCACATTGGACCACGAAAACCCAAAAAGTAGGGAAGGAGGGCACCGCTATGGCCAGACTCATGGGCAAGTCCAATAACACCATTGACTCCAAGGGCCGGCTGGTGATTCCCTCCAATATGCGGGAGGCACTGGGAGACCGGTTTTACATCACCATCGGCGCCCAGCACTGCCTGACCATTTATCCCGAGGCCAAGTGGAACCAGATGTCCGAGGATATGGACGAGCTGCCCTACACCGAGGCCCGGGCGCTGACGCTGCTGTATGCCAACGCTGTGGAGTGCGAGCCTGACGGTCAGGGCCGCGTTCTGATCCCCGCCGCTTTGCGGAATTACGCAAACCTGAAAAAAACTGCCACAATCGTTGGCATGAACGCCTTTGCCGAGATCTGGGATTCCGCCACCTGGACGGAGCGGGAACGCCAGATGCTGGAAGAGGACGATATGGCCGCCGCCATGGACGCCTTGGCGCGGGCCCGTCGGAATCGGAGCTGAGCTATGGAATTTACCCACAAGCCCGTTTTGCTGGCCGAGTGCATCGAAGCGCTGCATATCCGGCCGGAGGGGATTTATGTAGACGGCACACTGGGCCGTGCGGGGCACTCAAGAGAGATCGCCCAAAGGCTCACCACCGGCCGGCTGGTGTGCATTGACCGGGACCAGGCCGCTATCGACGCGGCCCAGGAGCGGCTGGCCCCCTGGATGGACCGGGTGACGCTGGTCCACAGCAATTTCGACCGGGTCAGCGAGATTTTGGCGGAGTTGGACATTCCCGGCGTGGACGGTATGTTATTTGATCTGGGAGTATCCTCTCCTCAGCTGGATGACGCGTCCCGTGGATTTTCCTATATGCATGACGCACCGCTGGACATGCGGATGGACGCCACCGCCCCTCTCACCGCTTATGATGTGGTAAACACCTGGAGCTACGAGGAGCTGCGCCGCATTTTGTTTGAGTACGGCGAGGAGCGCTACGCCCCCGCCATTGCGAAAAGAATCGTACAGGCCCGGGAGACCGCGCCGGTCCAGACTACATTGGAACTGGCGGAGCTGATCCGCTCCGCCATGCCTGCCGCCGCGCTCCGGGAGAAACAGCACCCGGCCAAGCGGAGCTTTCAGGCCATCCGCATTGCCGTCAACGGCGAGCTGGACGCCCTGCCGCCCATGCTCAGCGGAGCCATCGACCACCTGAACCCCGGCGGCCGGCTGGCCGTCATCACCTTCCATTCTCTGGAGGACCGCATTGTGAAGCGGGCCTTTCAGGATGCCGCCAAAGGCTGCACCTGTCCGCCGGAATTTCCGGTGTGCGTGTGCGGGAAAAAGCCCAGAGTGCGGCTGGTGACCCGGAAGCCCATCGTTTCGGGAGCGGCGGAGCTGGAAGAAAACAGCCGGGCCCGCAGCGCCAAGCTGCGGGTGGTAGAAAAATGTGACCCATTTGATATTTGACTTTTAAAAAGGGACAAGCCCTTTATTGTGTGTTGATTTTGTGGAAGGGAGGGACTCTGCAATGGCGTCAGCGGCCAGAGAATACCGTTATGCGCATCGGGAATTCAGCACAAACGGGAGTCTGGCCCGGGATCTGGACTGGGCGGTCCGGGAACGGGAATTGGAACATGCCGGCGAGGTCCCTCGCCACGAGCGGACACAGGCGGCTCCGAAGGTTTATCATAAGGAACAGGTTTTGGTGCGGGAGCGTCAGGCGATCCCCGTGCTATCTGTGTTGGGGGTAACGGCTGTGGCCGTGGCCGCGGTGATGCTGCTGCTGAGCTATGTGCAGCTGACCACCTTGGCCGCCGACACCGTGGCTCTGAAAAGCGAACTGACGGTCTTGCAGGCGGAAAATGTCAGCCTGACGGCCCAGCACGAGCAGATGTTTGATATGGCCACCGTCAAGGAGGTGGCGGCTGCTGCCGGAATGGCCAAGCCCACCAGCAGCCAGATCACCTATCTGGATCTGGACAGCGAGGACAGCGCCGAGGTCTACCGGACGGAGACCCTCAGCGTTTTCAGCCGAATCTTAAGCTCCTTGCATCATGGAGTCTACGCCGTGGTGGAATATTTCGACTGAACCTGAAATAAGTATGTTGTGACACAGCGGGGAGTGAGAAGCCGGCGTCTTCTTACTCCCCTTCTTTGCTGAATTGCCCCTGAAAGGAGAACTCTATGGCATCCAATCCCCGGAGAAAAAGCGACGCGGCCCGGCGGGCCAATCAGGTCATCCGCAGCCGGACGGTGCTGGTCATGCTGCTGTTGGGTATCGTGACCTTTACGGTGCTGTTCTGGAAGCTCTATGACATCCAGATCCGTCAGCACAGCGTATTGCAGGAAAAAGCCATCGAGCAGCAGACCCGCAGCGCGGTGGTCAACGCCTCCCGAGGCACCGTTTATGACCGAAACCTCAACACGCTGGCCATCTCCGCCACGGCGGAGGACGTAAACATCTCTCCGATGCGGATCGCGGAGTTTGTGGAGAGCCAAAAGGAAAAGCAGGAGAAGGCCGCCAAGAAGGCGGCGGATAAGGGAGAGACTTACACAGCCCCTATCCTGCGGGATCAGGCCTACATCGCCAAGGGCCTCAGCCGCATTCTGGGCGTGGAACAGGAGACTCTGGAAACCCGGATGACCAAGACCAACTATGACTATTGGAACATCAAGAAGCGGGCGGATCAGACGGTTTCCGACGAAGTTCGCCGTTTCATCAACGGCGAGATCGACCCTGACGGCAATGAGGTGCCGGAATCGGATCGGGTAAAGCTTCAAGGCGTCTGGCTCCAGCCATCCTCCAAGCGGTACTACCTGTACGGATCTCTGGCTTCCGGCGTTCTGGGCTTTGTAAACTCCGACGGCGTGGGCAGTGTGGGCCTGGAGGCCAAGTACGACGATACCCTTACCGGTACTGCCGGGTATACCATCAGTGCCCGAAACGCCGCCGGCACGGAACTGATGTACAACTACGAGCAGATCTTCGATGCGGAAAACGGGCACAGTCTGGTGCTGACACTGGATGCCAACGTCCAGATGAGTCTGGAAAACGGATTGGAGAGTATGCTGAAAAAATACGGCGCCAAAAACGGCGGCACCGGCATCGTTATGGATGTGAACTCCGGGGCCATTGTGGCCATGGCGTCCTATCCCAACTACGATCTGAATGACTACGGCACGATTTTTGACGATGCCCTGAAAACCAAGCTGGATACGGAGCTTGCCAAGATCGACGCAAAGCGCTCCACCTATGAATCGGAGGAGGCGTATGCCGAGGCCCGGTCTGCGGCCATCAACAGCGCTGTTCAGTCCCAGTGGCGCAACAAGTGCATCGACTCCACCTACGAGCCGGGTTCCACCTATAAGCCCATTACGCTGGCGGCGGCGCTGGAGGAGGGCAAGGTGACGAAAAACTCCACCTTCTACTGTTCCGGCTCCACCCGTGTGCAGGGCTGGAACAAGGCCATCTACTGTTCCAACCACAGCGGCCACGGTCAGCAGACCCTCATCGAGGCGGTGGGCCATTCCTGCAACCCTGCCTTTATCAGCATGGGCCTGTCCGTGGGAACGGAGACCTACTACAAGTATCTGAAATCCTTCGGTCTGATGGATAAGACCGGCATCGACATGATCGGTGAGGTGAAGGGCATTTTTCAGGATGAAAAGAGCTTCAACTCTCAGGTGGTGTCGCTGGCGTCCTACTCCTTCGGCCAGACCTTCAACGTGACACCTATTGAGCTGATCCGGGCTCAGGCGGCCTGCGTCAACGGCGGCTATCTCTATCAGCCCTACATTGTGGAGCAGGTGCTGGACGAGGACGGCAACGTTCTGTCCCAGCATGACTCTACTCCGGTGCGGCAGGTCATCAGCGAGGAGACCTCCGCCATTGTCCGGGAGGCGCTGGAATATGTGGTCTCCTCCGGCAGCGGCAAAAATGGCCGGGTGGCGGGCTACCGCATCGGCGGCAAGACCGGTACCGCCGATAAGACCGGTACCAAGACCAACGACAACCCCAAGGGCGACGTGGTGGTGTCCTTCATGTGCTTTGCCCCGGCGGACGATCCCAAGTACATCATGCTCCTGACTATGGACACCCCCCGCCGTGATACCGGCACCGCCGTGTACGGCGGTACCATGGTGGCTCCCGTGGCCGGTCAGATCATGGGCGAGATCCTGCCCGCACTGGGCATTGAACCGAATTACAGCGCCTCGGAGCTGGCGGGCGCCGATGCCGCCGTGCCCTATGTGGTGGGCAAGAGTGCAGCGGACGCGAAGGCAGCTTTGAAGGCGGCGGGCTTTGCCTGTACCACCGTGGGAAGCGGCGATACCGTGACGGACCAGACCCCGGCGGGCGGCGCCATCGTGCCCAATAATGCCTCCATCGTGCTCTATCTGGGCGTGGAGAAGCCAAATGCCCCCAGCACCGTCCCCAACGTGGTAGGTAAGACCCCGGCGGAGGCCAACAAGGCCCTGACCAACGCGGGCCTCATTATGAAGGTCACCGGCGCCACCAGCACCGGCGGCAGCACCGGCAGCGTCACCGCCATTTCCCAGAGCGCGGAGGCGGGGACGGAATTGGCTGCCGGCAGCGTGGTCACGGTGCGTTTCGGCGCGAAAACCACGGACTGACCGCCCCTTACCGCACTTTTTGCCAGGTTTATGACACCATTTTCGGTATGCTTTCCGGAAAAACCTGCTACAATAGCCAAGGAGTGCTTTGTATACAGCCGCCGACTGCCCTGAGAAGGGCTTTCGGAGGACGTTCGTGAAACAATACCGATCAAATGGAGGAATACGATATGAAACTGCGGGAACTGCTCAACGGCGTCCCTGTCGCGTCCTGCGCGGTGGATCTGGAAATGGAGATCAACGGCGTCAGCTATGATTCCCGGGCCACCCAGCCCGGCGACCTGTTCGTAGCCATGACCGGCTACGCCACAGACGGCCATAAGTATATCGCCACGGCGCTGGAAAAGGGCGCGGCGGCGGTACTGTGCCAGAATTTGCCAGAGGGAGACGGTCCCTATATCCGCACGGCGGATTCCCGCCGTGCGCTGGCGGTGATCGGGGCTAACTGGTTCGGCCATCCGGCTGAGGAAATGACCATGATCGCCGTCACCGGCACCTGCGGCAAGACCACCACCACCTATCTGCTGAAGGCCATTCTGGAGCAGGTCCGGGGGGCCAAGGTGGGTCTCATCGGCACCAATCAGAACATGATCGGGCAGGAGGTCATCCCCACGGACCGCACCACGCCGGAGTCCTTTGAGGTCCAGCGGCTCTTCCGGAAAATGGCGGACGCCGGGTGTACCTACGCAGTGATGGAGACCTCCTCCCACGCCCTTTGTCTGGATCGGGTCTACGGCGTTCACTATGAGGTGGGCATCTTCACCAATCTGACCCAGGACCATCTGGATTTCCATGTAACGATGGAAAACTACTGCGATGCCAAGGCCATTTTGTTCCGGAACTGCGGCGTCGGCGTGGTGAACGGTGACGATCCGTGGACGCCCCGGCTACTGAAGGATGCCACCTGTCAGGTGCGCACCTACGGCGTCAAGTCCGAGGCGGACCTCCGGGCGGAAAACATGGTGCTGTCCGCTGATGGCATCGCCTTTGACGCGGTGACGAAAACCGAGCGGGTTCCCGTCCGGGTGAACATTCCCGGCGGCTTTATGGTGTATAATACGCTGGATGTGCTGGGGGCCGCGCTGGCGCTGGGAATCTCCCTGAAGGACAGCGCTGCTGTTCTGGCCAAGGTCCCCCATGTGCAGGGTCGGGTGGAGGTAGTCCCCACCCCCGGCAAGGACTATACCATCCTCATTGACTACGCCCACACGCCGGACAGCATGGTGAACGTGCTGCAAACGGTGAAGGAATTTGCCAAGGGCCGCACCGTGGCGGTGTTCGGCTGCGGCGGCGACCGTGACAAGACCAAGCGCCCCCGCATGGGCAAGGCGGCGGCGGACTGGTCCGATTTTGCCGTCATCACCACCGATAATCCCCGAACTGAGGAGCCTGCGGCCATCATCCGGGATATTCTGCCGGGCTTTGACGGCAGCGACACCCCTTACGAGGTGGTGGAGGACCGGGTGGAGGCGATCCACTGGGCCATGGACCACGCCCGGAAGGACGATGTGATCGTTCTGTGCGGCAAGGGTCACGAGACCTATCAGGAAGTGAACCACCAGAAGTTCCACATGGATGAGCGGGAGATCGTGGCGGAGCACCTGAACAGCGGACGCTGAGGTCCGGCAGACTTTAGGCATTCCCGTTTCATAAATACAGCCGCGCAGCGGCGAAAACACCGGCCGGATGTGTACCGGCCGGTCAGCAAGAGAAAGGCCCTGACGGGGAAAGCTGTCAGGACCGGGATAAGGAGAAAGCATGAGTATCTATGTGGCGTTACTGGCCGGCTGTGTGCTGACCATGATTCTGGGCAAATTCGTACTGGCGGAGCTGCGGAAGCTGAAGGCCGGACAGGAGATCCGGCAGGACGGCCCCACCTGGCACAATTCCAAGGCGGGCACCCCCACCATGGGCGGCATCGCCTTTATTCTGGGCAGCGGCATCGTGACCTTTGCCTGCGGCTGGCAGCAGATGCTGGCGGGGGACTTCGCCCATCTGTATGTGTACCTGTTCGCCCTGATCTTCGGGCTCATCGGTTTTGTGGATGACTACCGCAAGGTCCGCCAGCACCAGAACGAGGGCCTGACCGCCAAGCAGAAGTTCGCCTTACAGCTTCTGGCGGCGGTGGTGTTCCTGTGCCTGATGCGATACGAGGGCCTTTTGACCAACGATCTCTATATCCCCTTTGTCAACGTGACGCTGACAGTGAACTGGATCGTGTATCTGATCTTCGCCGCCTTCGTCATCGTGGGCTGCGTCAATTCCGTGAATCTCACCGATGGTATCGACGGTCTGGCCTCCAGCGTCACCGCTGTGGTCATGGCGTTCTTCATGGGAACCGCTATGATCTGGAAATTCACCACGCTGGGAATTTTCTCCTCCGCCCTGTGCGGCAGTCTGGTGGGCTTTTACGCCCTGTATAACCGCCATCCCGCCAAGTGCTTTATGGGAGACACCGGCAGCCTGTTTTTAGGCGGCGCGGTGGCGGCGCTGGCCTTTGCCTTTGATATGCCGCTGGTGCTGATTCCGGTGGGGATCATCTACATTCTGGAAACTTTATCCGATATTATACAGGTTGGATACTTCAAGGCCACTCATGGCAAGCGGTTTTTCAAAATGGCCCCTCTGCATCACCATTTGGAGCGGTGCGGCTGGAGCGAGGTGAAGATCGTAACGGTCTTTGTGTCCATTACGGCCGTGTTCTGCCTGCTGGCGTATTGCGGCATCCGGGGCCGCTATCTGTAAACCGGTAAGACCTTGACTTGATTCGGAGAGAAAGGAGGAAACATCCATGACCCAGACACGGCCCCGCCGCCGTCCCCTGACCCATCAGGAGAAGCTGGCCCTGCAGGAGCGCAAGCAGCGCCGCCGGGAAAAAATGGAAGAGAGCCGGGAACTGGCCAAAGGTCCCATCGACCTGACCTTCTGTCTGCTGGTCATGCTGCTGACGGCCATCGGTCTGGTGATCCTCCTATCCGCCAGCTTTCCCTCCGCCTATTATGAGAAAGCGCCCTCCCGCCACAACCCGCTGTATTACTTTGAAAAGCAGGGCGTTTTCGCCGTGCTGGGTACGGCGGTGATGCTGCTGGTCAGTAAATTCAACTATCAGCGGCTTCGCGGCGCGGGCAGAGCCTTGATCTATGTGTCCGTGATCTTCCTGATTCTGGTCATCATCCCCCACAACCCCATCGCGGTGACGGCCAAGGGCGCTACCCGCTGGCTGAAGATCGGCGTGCAGTTCCAGCCCTCGGAGATCGCCAAGGTGGCAATCATTACCTACTTTGCCGACAGTATTTCCCGAAAAAAGGACAAAATGCGCAGCTTCCGCTACGGCGTGCTACCCTATGCCTTTATTCTGGTGGTAGTGGCAGGCCTGGTGGCTGTTGAGCCCCACCTCTCCGGCGCAATCCTGATTTTGGGCGCCGGTGCGGCTATGATGCTGGTAGGCGGTATCAACTGGGTCTGGGTAGGCACTGCCGCTGGCGCGGCGGTTGGCATGGTGTATGTGGCTTTATTTGTCATCGGCTATAACAAATCCCGCGTTATATACTGGCTGGACCCTTGGGCAGATGCCGCGGATAAGGGCTATCAGCTTTCTCAGAGCTTGATTACCATCGGCTCCGGCGGGTTGTGGGGACTGGGTCTTGGCAAGAGCCGGCAGAAGTTCCTGTTTCTGCCGGAGGAGCACAACGATTTCATTTTCTCCATCGCCTGCGAGGAATTGGGTCTGGTGGGAGCCGGGATCATCATGCTGCTGTTCGCGGCGCTGATCCTTCGAGGCTACTGGATCGCCCTCCACACCCGTGACCGGTTCGGCACGCTGTTGGCGGTGGGCTTTACCACACAGCTGGCGGTGCAGGTGTTTTTGAACATCGGCGTGGTGACGGGACTGCTTCCCACCACCGGTATCTCTCTGCCGTTTTTCAGCTACGGCGGCACCGCCCTGCTTATCCAGCTGGCGGAGATGGGCGTGATCCTGAGCGTATCCAGGCAAATGAAGCCAACAAAGGCAGGGTAAACACCTGCCTCAGCGTGTCGAAAAGTTTTTTCGCCCCGCTGACACATTTTCAGAACTGTTAGTTCTGAAAATATTGGATTTTAATGGCGCAGGACACCCTTCTTGGGTTTCCCGCGCACATCCTTCCTTACCGTTTTCTTGATAGCCTTAGGCAGGGTAAACACCTGCCTTTTCGGCCTGTTTTGACATCTTTTTGGAAAGGGGCGCTGCTGGTGGAAAAGCGCATTGACCGGGTGATCTTCACCTGCGGCGGCACGGCGGGCCATGTGAACCCGGCTATTGCCGTGGCGCAGCTGATGGCGGAGAAGAACCCGCAGATCAAAATACTGTTCGTGGGGGCGGAGCGTGGCTTGGAAAAGGATCTGATCCCCAAGGCGGGATACGAATTCCGTACCGTTCACATCTCCAGCTTTCACCGCTCCCTCAAGCTGGCGGAGATCAAACACAATCTGGTGTCCCTCTACAATATGGTCCGCTCCCCGGCAGAGGCCCGGGCTATTTTGAAGGAGTTTCGACCTGACGCGGTGATCGGCACCGGCGGCTACGCCAGCTATCCCACCGTGAAGGCCGCCGCCAAAATGGGCATCCCCACGGCGGTCCATGAGTCCAACGCCGTGCCGGGACTGACCACGGAGCTGCTGGAACCTTACGCCGGGCGGATCATGGTAGGCTTTGAATCCTGCCGCCAGCACTACAAGCACCCGGAGAAGGTAGCCGTCACCGGCACCCCGGTCCGGGAGGACTTCTTCACCCTGACCAAGGAGGCGGCCAAGGAAAAGCTGGGCGTCAATGACGGACGGCCGCTGATCGTCTCCTTCTGGGGGTCTCTGGGCGCTTCCGGTATGAACGCCCAGATGGCGGATATGCTGGCTTTGGAGGCGGGGAAGGAGCCGTTCCACCATATCCACGGTGCGGGCAAGAGCGGATATGCTGCCGTGCTGAAGGCATTGGCGGAGAAGGGCGTGGACCTGAAGGACCACCCCTCCCTGCAGGTCCGGGAATACATCTATGACATGGCCCCGGTGATGCGGGCGGCAGATCTGGTGATCTGCCGGGCGGGAGCGTCCACCGTCAGCGAACTGACGGCGCTGGGCGTTCCGGCCATTATGGTGCCGTCCCCCTATGTGACCAACAATCATCAGGAGAAGAATGCCCGCGCACTGGAGGAACACGGCGGCGTGGAGGTTCTGCTGGAAAAGGACTCCTCCGGGCAGGCGCTGTTTCAGGCCGCGGCGGGGATCCTCCATGACGACGCCTGGCGGAGGGCTATGGAGCAGGCCATGACAGCGCTGGGCGTCCGGGACGCGGCGGAGCGGATCTATGAAACCGTACAGGCGGTCATGAACGGCGGAAAATAATCTGCCTTCTGTCGGCCAAGGGTTTACAATTTCAACATTTATCTTTCCGGGAAGCTGTGGTATACTGTCCCTGCTTTCTGACGGAAATGGAACCGAATCACGGCAATGCCCATAGGATGGTGCGAGATTCCATTTCAATCAGGAGGGACGGATATGAGCCAACTTTTGGCGAGGGGCGGAAACCGTCTGGAGGGGGAAGTGACCATCCAGAGCGCGAAGAACAGCGTACTGCCGGTGCTGGCAGCCACCATCCTGACCGGCGGCACGGTGGAGCTGCGCCGGTGTCCCCATCTGCGGGATGTGGAAGCATCCATCCGCATTTTGCAGGCGCTGGGGTGCCGGGCAGAGTGGCAGGGAGACACCCTGACGGTGGATACCTCCGGGATGTCCGGCTGCGGGATCCCGGATACGCTGATGCGGGAGATGCGCTCCTCCGTCATCTTTCTGGGAGCGATTCTGGCCCGGTGCGGGCAGGCGGACCTGAGCTACCCCGGCGGGTGCGAGCTGGGCCCCCGGCCTATCGACCTCCACCTTGCGGGCCTGCGGGACCTGGGGGCGGAGATCCGGGAGGAGGGCGGCTTCCTCCACTGCCGGGCGGACCGGCTGCGGGGCCGGGAAGTGGTGCTGCGGATGCCATCCGTGGGGGCCACGGAGAATCTGATGCTGGCCGCCTGCGGGGCGGAGGGCGTCACGGTGATCTCCAACGCCGCCCGGGAGCCGGAGGTGGTGGACCTGCAGAACTTCCTGAACGCCTGCGGGGCTCGGGTGTCCGGGGCGGGGAGCTCCGCCGTGTCCATAGAGGGCGGGCAGGACCTCCACGGCTGTACGTACCGGGTCATGCCGGATCGGATCGCGGCGGCTACTTACCTCTGCGCGGCGGCCTCTGCCGGCGGGGACATCTATCTCCGGGGCGCGGAGGAGGGGCACCTGTCCACAGTCACCGCCGCCCTGCGGGAGGCGGGCTGCACGGTCACGGCAGACAGCGGAGGCATCCGGGCTCTGTGCCGGGAGCGGCTGCGGGCCGTGGGGCCGGTGCAGACGGCGCCCTACCCCGGCTTTCCAACGGACGCGCAGGCGGTGCTGATGGCGGCACTGCTGCGCAGCCGAGGCGCCACGGTATTTGAGGAGAACATCTTTGAAAACCGCTATCGCCATGTGGACGAACTGATCCGCATGGGGGCCAGCATCCGGGTATCCGGCCGGGTGGCGGTGGTCACGGGTGTGGAGCGGCTTCACAGCGCGCCAGTGCGGTGTACGGATCTGCGGGGCGGGGCGGCCCTGTGCGTGGCGGCTCTGGCGGCGGAGGGGGAGACCCGTGTCTCCCAGATCTGCCACATCGACCGGGGCTACGAAGACCTGGCCCGGGACCTGCGGGCTCTGGGGGCGGACGCGGTGCGCGTGGAAGAGACAGAAAACGGGTAGGAGAGACGACATGGCCAGACGCAGACATTCCAACCGGCGGCGCAGGAGGGGAAACTTCGGCTTCCTCTATAAGCTGCTGTCCGTGCTGGTGATCTGCGCGGCCGTGGTGATGGCCCTGACGCTGTTCTTCCGGGTGGACACCATCGAGGTCACGGGGACTGAGCGGTACACCGAAAAGGACGTGATCGAGGCCAGCGGTATCCAGCTGGGCGACAACCTCTTTCTGCTGAACAAGTACGAGGCCGCCCGCAGCATCGCGGAGCAGCTGCCCTACATCGACATTGAGGACATCCGCATCCGGCGGGAGCTGCCGGACACTCTGCTGATCGATGTGGCGGAGTGCGGTACACCCCTGGCGGTGATCCAGGACGGCAGCGCCTGGCTGCTGAGTCCCAAGGGCAAGATCGTGGAGCAGCTGCCGGCGTCTCAAGCTGGGGACTATGCGGTGATCGACGGCTGTGAGCTGCTGGCCCCCTCGGTGGGCACGGACATCGCCCTGTCCACAGAGTTCGCCAATCAGCAGACCAGTCTGCTGGCGCTGCTGGCGGCGCTGGACGCCGCGGGCCTGACGGACCGGGTGGATGCCATCCACCTGGACGATCTGTCCCGGCTGACCATGGACTACGCCGGCCGCTTTTCTGTGGAGATGGAGTACAACGCGGACTATGACCGGATGCTGCAGATCCTGGAGGCGGGAATCAGCAAGCTGGAGAGTAACCAGACAGGCAGCATCCGCCTGGACCTGAATCCGCCGATCCTCACGCTGGACTGAGAGTGGCGGATTTGGCAGAAGATTGCCGAGACAGGGGGGACGGACCGCCGCCCCTCCTTTTTCCGGACAAAAATCTGAGGGAAAAGCCCGATGGACTCTTGACCAGAGGGCGAAAGTGTCATACAATAAACTAAATGTTATGAGATACAGGATATTGTGAATCCAAAGGGACGATCCTCCCTTTTTACACAAACGATAGTAGGAGGCACCACTATATGGCATTTGGATTGGAGACCGGTCCCGATACCGTTGTCAATATCAAGGTCATCGGCGTGGGCGGCGGCGGCAACAATGTGGTCAACCGCATGGTCCGCAGCGGCACCAAGGGCGTGGACTTTGTGGCGGTCAATACCGACAAGCAGGCGCTGAACGTATCCAGCGCCACCTATAAGATCCAGATCGGCGAAAAGCTGACCCACGGCCAGGGCGCAGGCTCCGACCCCGAGGTCGGCCGCAAGAG
>ENA-UEYI01000228-UEYI01000228.1-human-gut-metagenome-genome-assembly--contig:-NODE-228-length-58449-cov-10.335795_pt1 | contig 58449 bp, 56 predicted proteins | sample MGYA00242900_ERZ507916 | MGnify/ENA primary metagenome ERZ507916 (study PRJEB26167, sample SAMN06115521) | human gut metagenome | host: Homo sapiens | place: China:Chongqing | collected 2015-09-02...
TATAGATCTGTAGTGCAAATGCCGGCACTAAAAGCAACGCACTGACCATTTTTGCCTTCCGCAGCGTCAGATTTTCCAAAACTTTACCGATATCGAAAACCAATGGATCAGCTGCGTTGTTTGGCTGCTGGTTTGGCGGTTTGTGCTGCCGCAGCAGATTGGCTGCAAGTGCCGCATGAACAAGTGCAGCTTGTAACAGCAGAGGGAACTGCTCCCTTCGCCAAAGTGCACGGCAGAAAACTCTCTCTTAGCATTTCACACGCCGGGCCGTTCGTGTTGGGAATGGCAGATGATACACCTTGCGGTGTAGATACCGAGGAAATCCGTACAGATCGCAATTGGATGCCAATTGCAAAGTCCTTTTTTCACGAGCAGGAGACAGCAGCATTGCTTGCTGAGTCGGATTTCGCTGCACAAACGGATTCCTTTTATCGGTTTTGGACGATGAAAGAAGCGTACTTGAAATATCGTGGAACCGGATTGCAGAAGGCGCTTTCCTCTTTTTGGATTAATTTTTGTGGAAAAGATGCCAGCGTGCAGGAGATGGACGGAACAGATACCAGCGGTTTGCTGTGCAGGAGTTTTTATCATGCTGGAAACTGGTGCGCTGTGATATCGGAAAGTGGTATGCCGCAAGTGAAAACCGTTTCTTACCAGACGTTGGTAAAACAATTTCAGAAAGGAACAAGTAACTGATATGGGAGAAAACAAAAAAAATGTATTTCTTTTTCCGGGGAATGGCATTCATCAGAAAAACATGCTGCGCATTCTCTCGCAGGCACATCCGTTTTTTGAGAAGCGACTAAAAGAATTGGAAGCGTGCGCCAGACAATTCTGTGAAATTCCTTTGCTGGAAGAAGAAAAAGAGGATGAAATCATCAATCAGATTCGGGTATTTGCATCAGAAGTTGCCATTTCAGAATTTTGGGAAAAAGCTGGCTGTTGTGCCGATTATTCCATTGGGCACAGTTTGGGGGAATATGCAGCAGCAGTATTCTGCGGCATTCTGACAGAAGCAGATGCCATATATCTTTTAAGCGAACGAGGCAAGCACATTCACGAGGAAACGCCGCATGCCACAGCGATTTCGGAAACCAGTGCGGAAGATATTCTGGAGCTTGCAGCATCGTGTGGGATCACACTGGAACTTTCTGCCTGCAATGCACCGGAAATTGTAACGGTTTGCGGAAAGACGGAAGATATTGCAAGGATGGTGCAGATCTGCAAGACCAAGAAGATTCGCTTTGGCGTGATTAACAAGTTCCATGGTGCACATTATTCCGGACTCAGGCAGGATGCGGAAAAGTTTGCCGCCATTACGCAGACTGTTTCGTTCCATACCCCTGTAAAAACGATGATTCAAACCATTTATCCTAAAGATGGCACGATTACCCCATCGGATTCCCGGTATTGGTCGGAACATCTCTGCAATAGTGTACAGTTCCGAGATGCCTTGCTGCAACTGCCGAAGAATGCATCCTATCGCCTGCTGGATATGGGAATTTCTCCGGTGCTGTTGGGTCCGGCACAGAAAACGCTTGGAACAGAACATTGTGTTTACATTCCGACCGTACGCGCCGGGAGAAATTATAAGCAGCAAATTCAAAATGCCGTGCAGCTGTTGGCGGAATCAGGCGTCACAATGCATACGCACTTTTTACAGGAAAATGAAACGGAGGAATGACCCATGCAGAATAAAATTGCTGTTATTGGAATGAGTTTCCAGTATCCCTATCTTCATACGCCAGAGGAATTTGCAGCGCATCTTTCCAAAGGCACGTTCCTTTCCAATGACGGCTGGAAAGAGCGTGGCGCCCTGCTGCATCTTCCGGATTATCAGAAGATCATCGGAAAAGTTCCGCTGATTACGGGAATTGAATATTTTGACCATAAGTTTTTTGGCATCACGCAAAAGGAAGCTATGGAAATGACGCCGGAAATGAAGCTGGCGCTGACGCATGCAGCACTTGCTGTGTATGATGCGGGATATTCCTTGCAGGAACTGCGTGGCAGAGACTGCGGTATGGTGCTCGCAAGTTCATCCACGGCTGCGGATTACCGAAATCTGACCAGCAAGGGCAATACGGTTGCTTATCTCAATACCAGAGAGTCGATGATCGGCGGAAAACTTTCCTATTATTTTGATCTCAATGGGCCTATTTTCAGTGTGGATTCCACTTGTTCCTCTTCTCTGCTTGCCGTGACGCAGGCAGCTGATGTGTTAAACAGCGGGCAGGCAGATTGGATGCTTGCCGGTGGAGTACAGCTCTTCTTGCCGCAGGATGAAAAGCGGGCACATGAACTGCTTCTGGGGATTGAGTGTGCCAAGTCTGATTATATTCCATTTGACGAAGCAGCAGACGGTTTGATTCTGGGAGAAGGCGCTGGCTTCGTTTTGCTGAAACGGTATGAGGATGCCGTACGGGATCATGATTCCATTTATGGCGTGATTTCCGGATATGGACTGAGCGGAACGAGATATGCACACCGGGTTTCTCCGTATGCGCCGGATGGTGCTTCGCAGAGCAGAGCCATTGTGCGTGCTTGGAAGATGGCAGGCATTACGGCAGATGACATTACTGAAATTGAAGCGCATGGTTCCGCAACAGAACTGGGAGATCAAAATGAAGTGGAAGGTCTGCGTATTGCCCTGCAAGACCGCAAGAAGGAAACAGATGTGCTCTTGAGCAGTGTAAAGTCCAACATTGGACATACTGCACAGGCTGCCGGTATTACGGGTCTGGTCAAGGTGTTGGTTGGCTTTTCAACCAATACTGCCTATCCGATTGCAAACTTCCAAGCGCCGAAAAAAAGCATCGATTATGCAGCCGCACATTTGAAGCCGCTTGGCGCACTGCATCATTTTGATCCGGCAGAAAAGCGAGTTGCCGGTATCAATAGCTATGGATTGAATGCCTTGAATGTGCATGTTGTCATGGAGCAGTACCGCAATCCTGAAACCACTGCGGGAGCACTGGATCCACTCAATCATGTTTTGAAACTCAGTGCTAAGACGGAATCTGCATTTGCTGCTTATGTGCAGGCGCTTGCAGCGGCATTGGAGCAGGAAAATGAGAACCTGAATGATCTCATCTATACGCTGAATACTGGGCGAGATGATTTCCGGTATCGTGCAGCGGTTACTTTTGAGGATCGGGAAACGTTACGTCAGGCACTGCAAACTGTTGCGTGTCAGGATTTCGGAGAAACGGAAGAGGAAGCGTTGGTTTCCGTTTATAGCAAGGAAGTACAGGCACAGTATCCGGATCAGCAGGATGCGGCATCACTTGCAGCTGTCTTGCTTCGGGCGGGACGCAAAGTTGATTTTGCAGATTATTACCAAGCAACAGCATTCCGAAGAATCCATACCGTTCCGTATCAATTTGATCCAATCTACAACTGGATCTGGGAAAAGCAGGATCTGGAAGAAGAAGCTTCTCCAGCATCAGAAACAGCAGGCATTTCCAAGCAAGAAGTGCACGATACTCTAAAACAGATCTGGCAGCAGGTACTGGAATCGGAAGAGGACATTCCGGATGAGGATTCGTTCTTTGAACTGGGCGGAAACTCTATGGTAGCTTCCTTGCTGATTGAATCTGTAAATGATAAGTTTGACTGTGGATTTGAATTCAGTGATATTTATACCTACAACACGCTTGCACAGATGACCGATTTTGTATTGGAAAAGTGCGGCAATGGAGCAGCATCAGAAGAACCGGCTGCAACACCGGAGCCGGATGCAGCAGAAACGAAGCGCGCAGAAGTGCATGATACTCTGAAACAGATCTGGCAGCAGGTACTGGAATCGGAAGAGGACATTCCGGATGAGGATTCGTTCTTTGAACTGGGCGGCAATTCGATGGTAGCTTCCTTGCTGATTGAATCTGTGAATGATAAGTTTGACTGTGGATTCGAGTTCAGTGATATTTATACTTACAACACGCTTGCACAGATGACTGATTTTGTTGTGGAAGCCATGAAAAAAGGGGAGCAGCATGAATAAGAAATACAAATGGTTTCAATTTTTTCAGGAAAAAGAAGATGCAGCCTATAATTTCTTTTGCTTTCCGCATGCGGGAGCAGGCGCTAGTATTTATGCAACCTGGGGGAAAGTCGTACCAAAATCGTTTGGCTTTTTTCCGGTGCAGTATCCCATGCGGGAAAATAGGCGGGCAGAACCTATGCCGTCTGATCTGAAAGAATTGGCGGCACAGCTTGCTGCCGATCATGCAGATCTGTTTCAGTCGAAACCCTGTATCTTTTTTGGACACTGTTTTGGCGCATTGGTTGCCTATGAAACAGCACAAGTTTTACGGAATCAGTATCATTGCGATGTTCGCATGCTGGTTCCAGCCAGCGCAATTTCTCCTCGTAAGCTGGAGGGAACTGCTTCCCTGGATGCAATGAGCCGGGAAGAACTGGTGGAGTTTTTTGTGAATCTAGGCTATATCACACCGGAAGTGGCACAGAACAAGATGTATACGGATTTTTTCATTCCGGCGTTGAAAACAGATTATAAATTGGTGTATCAATATGATCCAACAATGGACAGCAAACTCACCAGTTGGATTTATGCACCATATGGAAACCAGGATCCCAATGTATCTCCAGAGGAGATTGCAACGTGGGATACGGTTACAACAGGAAAAGTGGTGCTGCGTGCATATGACGGCGGACATTTTTTCCTGAATGATGCAAATTTAGCAGTCCTGTTCCGTGAAGTGGAAGAGATGGTACAGGATTTTTGAAAGCAGGGATTGGCACAATGGAACAGATGACGCCTTTTATCAACTATGCAAAGCATGTTTCTGCGCATGGCTATAAACTGGTTTGCCTGCATCATGCAGGCGCCGGTGCAAGTGCTTATCTCAAATGGCAGAACGTATTCGGCGATCGCCTGGAAGTACTGCCTGTGCAACTGCCGGGACATGAAACCAGAATGCGGGAGCAGCCCTTTTCCAGCTGCACAGAAGCAACCGATGCTGTGGTTCAGGCATTGCAGCCGTATTTGGAAACAGGACGGTTTTCTATTTTTGGGCACAGTATGGGTGGCATTCTGGCATATGAAGCCGCGAAGAAATGGATTCGAATGGGCTTGCGTCCGGATGTTTGTTTTATCTCCTCCACTTATGTGGAAGATATGACAAATGTGCCGTTTTCCATTGATTTAGATGATGCTGCCTTTCTGGAGCGAGTACGTCAATATGGTGGTGTGGAGGAAGCAGGCAGCGTGCTGGATACATCGGGTCTTCGGGAAACTTTTCTACGCATTCTGCGATCGGATTTCAATCTTTCAGAAAGCTATGTACATGATGGAAAAAAACTGGATTGTCCGATTGTATGTTTCTACGGAGATCAGGATCCAATGGTACGCTATGAAGATTTGCTTTCCTGGAAAGATTATACCAGTTATGAAACACCTCCAATTTATTGCTATCATGGCGGTCACTTTTTCCTGGATGCACATTTGCAGGAAATTGCGGATGTAATTCAAACCAACATACAAAAATACAAGGATTGAGGATGGGATGTTAGGATGAAGATTTACTGTATTCCCGGTGGGGGCACTCCAGCATCGGTGTTTTTTCAGTGGGTGCCGCTGCTGAAAGGAAAAGCAACCGTTCGCACGCTGGATTATGCGAGAACGTTTTCGGATCAATCCACGCCTTCGGTGCAGGGAATTGCTGCAAAACTATATGAGAAGATACAGGCGGAGCTAGATGAAGCGGAAGATTATATGCTGCTGAGTTCCTGTACAGGGACATTGATTGCATATGAGCTGTATCAGCAAATTGCAGCACACCAGAAAAGACTGCCGCAATGTGTGGTTGCTGTTTCGGCATTTTCTCCGGCAACTGCCTATTATCAGGGAAATCGCTATCTTTGTGCGGAAAATCGGGCACATATTACCGGGATTTACCGGGCGCTGTTTGATCCTTCTCTTTTCTTGGATCCGGATCACTCGGCGCAGGTTTGCGCAGATTGGCTGCTTGCACAGAATCAAGATCCCAGTCTCACTGCGACTGTTCTTCCACCGAAAACGGTGTTTGGAGCGTCGTGCACCTATGAGCAGGAAATGATGCTGCAATTTGCAAACAGCACCATTACCATGCTGACATTTGACTGGTACATTGCTTCTGCGTATGCGTTTGATGCGGATGCCAATCGGTCAATTGCATCAAAATTGGTGGTTCTGCACGGAACAGAGGATGCATTGGTATCGACTGCGGATGCGAAAGCTTGGGAGTCGCTTGCGGCAGGTGGAATGCAGCTGATCGAAATTCCGGGAGATCATAATATCATTACCAATCAAACCCATGCTTGTATGGAACAGATTTTAAAGCTTTTATCGTAAAAGAAAGGGATGGCACTTATGGAAGCAAGAGATCGTATGATTCAGATTATGGCAAAGTTATGGAGACGTATTTTCCCGGGACAGGAAATTACAAGAACATCCAATTTTTTTGAATTGGGTGGAACTTCTTTGAATGCAGTGCTTTTTTCTTCTTCTCTGCATCATGAAACTGGGATTGCACTGGGTTTGGATGCAATCTACCAGTATCCGACTTTGGAGGAACTCGCTGATGCAGCGGTGCAGTAAGTTCTGGAAAAAGAAAAAGGCTTTGAGAAAGAGAGAGGCACTATGAATGCAACAGACCTTTATTTTCTGAATGATGTGCAGTATGCCTTTCTGATTGGGCGGCAGTCCAATGCAGAGCTTTGTCAGGTATCCTGTCATGTTCTGATTCAGTATCATGCCAAATCAATAGATGTAGAGCGGCTTCGTGCGGCATGGCAGGCGCTTGCTGCACGGCATATTGTACTGCAAACGAGAATTTTTTCAGATGGTGCAGTTTCCTTTGCGGAACACCATACTGCGGATTCTTTTTTTCGGTATCAGGACTTTACCGGAGAATCAGATCCGGAAGCATGTGGAAAAGCTTATCTTGCACAGTTGGAAAGCAGACAGATGGATTTGGAGCACGGAGAATTGGCGGTGCTGCATCTGCTGCACATGGATGCTTCGCATGATCAGCTAATTTTGGAAACAGACTGTGCCGCATTTGACATCACCAGTGCACAGATTTTTTTGCAGGATCTGGCAAGGCTGTATGCAGGAGTCGATTTGCCGGAGTTGCCTGCTGCATTTCATCCTTATGAAAATGATGCGCTTCCACGGCCGTCCCGCGCCAAAAAGGCAAAAGATCGGCAATACTGGATGGAGAAAATCCAGCATATGGAGGGAACTCCCTTCCAGGAACAAGCCGCAGTTGGAACGCTTTCGGTTCCTGCATCGTATAGCAGTCATTCAGCTGTTTTGCCGACAGAACAGGTAGCTTTCTTGGAGCGTTTTGCAGCAGATGCTGCAACCAATCTGCAAATGGTTCTGTTGACGCTGTTTGTGCGTGCGATTGCAAAAACCGTACAAAAGGAGCAGTTTCTTTTGAATATTCCGGTTTTGGATCGCAGCAATGTGGACGCTGCCTATCGAGATACGGCGGCTGATTATACGGTAATTTTGATGTTTGCAGTAGATCATGCGACAGAGCAGGATTTTCGGGCACAGCTATGCGCCTTGTCCAAACAATATCAGGAGGATTTGGCGCACGCTTCGTTCAGCGGCATCAACGTGCAGCAGCGGCTTGCTGAAGCACGGCAGCAAACTGTCATCAATGGAAATGTGACCTTTTCTTCTCATATTGACCGGGATCTTGCGGATCCGGTCATTCGACAGTGCTTTGGTACCTGCTGTGGGGTGCATACGGAAACACCCAATGTGGTGATGGATGGAGAGTTCTTCCGGGTGAATGGAAGTATCCTGATGAATCTGGTTACCCCTGACCAGTATTTGCCGATACAGACCGAGGAGACTTTGCTGGCATACATGTTGGAAGAAGTCAATATGCTTGCCGATTATGAAAATCAATAAGGAGAGAACCGGATTATGGAAAAAAACATGCAATTGACCGATCTGCAAAAAACATACTGCCTGGGGATGCATCCTGCTTCTTTTTTAGGGGGAAAGTATCCATTCCTGTATGTTTCCACGAAAATTTCGCAGTTTGAAAAAGAACGGTTTGACCGGTCGTTGGATGCCGTTGTGCGCAACAATACGCTGCTGCACTGTCAGTTGCATACGGAAACAGAGTGGGTGGAAGCAGAAGCAGGCTTGCTGGATGAAAAAGTTGTAGCAGAAAGCGGTGCGGCATTAACCGAGCAGATTTGTCAGGCAAATGGCGTGGATCCAAAGGACTGTACCATTCATGTGCGGATTCATGAGCATCCGGATCATACCGCAGAGGTGCATTTTCAGATCAGCGGTTTGCTCATAGATGGAATGAGCTGGGATTTGTTCCTGGCACAGCTGCGGGATGCTTACAACGGAAAGCCACTTTGCCAGACGGTTGATTTTGCAGATTATGCAGAGCGGCTCCGGCAGGAGAAGGCTTCTGCTTCGCATGCACAGAATTGGGCGGCTGTCAAGCAGCTGTATGATACCTTTGAACCGGATGCATGCGCTATGCCGACAAAATCAGACCCCTTTCAACCGGCAGAGCGGCACAATGCCTGCGTTTGCAAGGAGATTGGCAGTTCCTTGTACCAAGAGCTTGCGGCGTTTGCCAAAACGTTGCAGACGACACCGTTTTTGTTGCTGCTGACGCTTTTCAGTAAGGTAATTGCCCGATATTCCGGTGCGCAGAACTTTTTCCTGAATGTTCCTTGTTCCGCTCGATTTCGGGATATGGAAGGCATGGAGAACAGTGTGGGACTGTTTTCCAATTACCTGTATTTTCCGGTTGCAATAGAACCGGAAGCAGATGTGGAAACACTTGTTCAAAGAAATGCTGCCACCATGTCGGTTGTTCAAAAAGCACGGTTTCTTTCCGGTTCTGAAACCGTACAGCTGACCAAACCGGAGCAGGTCAATTATTCTAGAAACATCATTTTTACCATGCTGCCATTTGGAGACGATCAGCCGGGAGCGGACTTTATCAAGACCAATTGGCGGATTCACACCAATCAGGCACTGCTGGAGACCCACATCTTGCTGCTCCATGGAGTTCCGAGTATTTCCATCAATTATCCGAAAGAACTGTTTGATGCTGGGGTGGTGGAAGAACTGGCAGAGATGTTCCTGCTTGCCATTCGAGATACCTTGAAGAGCAAGGGGAAAAATAGAACCTTGGCACTTCCCCAAAAAACACAAGCGATCATAGAGGCAGTAAACAACAATCAGAAGCCGTTGATAGAATCGACCATCAATGATGTTTTGCTGTATGCCTTTTCACAGTATGCAGACCGAACGGCCTGCATCTATAAAGGACAATCCTATTCCTATGCGGAAGTATACCGCAGATCCAGCATCTTGGGAGAACTGCTGCAAAAGGAGACGGGGACAGTTGCCATTTTCCTGCCGAAGTCTTTGGGACAGTTTGTTTCAGCTTATGCAACGCTACTTTCCGGCAGAGCCTATATGCCGCTGGATATTGAACTATCCACTTCCGGCATTGCCCACTGTTTGCAGCAAACGGATAGCCGGACTATCATCACTTGTGCAGCGCTGCAACAGAAGCTTCCGGATTGTTCCAATCAGACGGTGCTTGTTCTGGAGGAAATCGATTGGAATGCAGTGCCACACTTTACACCACATCAAACAGACAGCAGGGATGTCCATATTCTGATCAATACATCGGGTACGACGGGATACCCCAAAAGTGTTATGCTGAGAGATCAGGGACTTATCAACTGTCTGGAGTATACCCACCGGATCTTTGATTTCCAGGAAGGGGATAAGCTGTTTGCCATTACCAATTTCTGTCACGATATGGCAATCTTTGATACCATTGGATATTTCTTCTTCGGTGGATGTGCAGTCATTCCGGATGAGCAGCAGGCAATGGATCCGGGTGCGTGGATTTCCCTCATGCAGGAGAATCAAATTGCAATTTGGCAGTCGGTACCTTCTTTTATGGAAATGTTGATGCTGCATCTTCGTGCCAACCAGATTCCTGCCACGGATCTTTCTTTGAAACGTGTGCTGCATGGTGGGGAAACGCTGAAAGCTGGCGTGGCTGAATTCCTGTACCAGACATTCCCCAATGTGACAGTTTATAATGTAGGAGGGCCTTCTGAGACCACCATTTGGAACATTCAGCATCGGGTGACAGAAGCCGATTTGCAAAACGATTGCATTCCATATGGTGCGCCGCTGCCCAATACACAGTATCATATTTTGGATCAAAATTTAGAAGAATGCCCAATTGGGGTAAGCGGAACCATGTATGTTACAGGAATTGGATTAGCTGCCGGTTATAAAGGCAACCCTGAAGAAACGGCAAAGAGATTTATCGAATGGAATGGCATGCGGTGTTATAACACGGGCGATATGGGAAGCAGATTGCCGAATGGAGAATTGCTCTTTCTGGGAAGAACGGATTTTCAGGTAAAAATTCACGGTAAGCGAATTGAGCTGTCCGGAATTGAATGCATTCTGGAACAGCAGGAAGATCTTTACCACGCAGCAGTGGTTTACCTTCCTGAGCAGGAGCTGCTTGCAGCGGTGTATGTTGCCAAGCGTGAGATTCCAGCCAGTGAACTGTATGCGTATTTGAAAACAGAATTGCCGGAGTATATGATTCCAAAGACATTTGTAAGAGTGGATCAGATGCCGCTGACGCATAATGGAAAGCATGATAGAACGAAACTGGCAGAGATTATTCTCCAGCATGTGCAGGAAGAGACACCGGCTCCTGCTGTGGAGCGGACGGATTGCAGTGCGGAACGTCTTGCTATTTTGGAATTGTTTGAAGATGAGCTGGACTGCGAGATTCCGGATGAGTCCGTCAACTTTTATGAAATGGGTGGAAATTCTCTGTCTGCGGTTAAGCTTTCAGCCAAGTTGAAGCGTGTACTTGGAAAAGAAGTATCCGTCTTTCAGATCATCAGCAGTGCAACATTGAAAGATTGCATCGATGCCATGCTGTAAAAAGGAGGAAGAGCCGGATGACAGACAGAAGAATGAACCAGGAAGAAATTATGCAGGTAATTCCGCACCGTCCTCCTTTTCTGTTGATCGATGAAGTGGTAGCAATGGAAGTCGGTGTCAGCGTACAGGCAAAAAGAACCATTCGGGCAGATGACTTCTGGTTTCAGGGGCATGCACCAGTTACGCCAGGTGTTTTAATTGTAGAGATGTTGGCGCAGGCAGGTGCTGTTTGCCTGCTTTCCCAGCCGGAGCTAAGCGGAAAACTCAGTTTGTTCGGTGGAATCGATAAGGCCAATTTCTACCGTGCGGTTGTTCCGGGGGATCAATTGGATCTTTTTGTAAAAGTGCGCTTGAAGAAAGGAACCATTGGCATTGCAGTAGCAGAAGCTTTTGTCGGAAAAGAGCGTGCAGTATCGTGCGAGATTTGTTTTGTAGTGGTTGATCCGACAGAATCTTAACCATCGGTTTGAAAAAAAGAGAAAAACGGACATACAGCCTTTCGGATGAGGAATGGTTGTATGTCCGTTTTGGTTTGTTCGATTTTGACAAAAAAGTTGACAATTCATCCTGAAATATGGTATGATAGGAAAAAGGAGGCGGGTAGATGAATCGAATGAATTGGCTGGCAGGAAGTGTCGCCGCCATCCTGCTTAGTATTTGGTGCGGGAAACCGGCTGCGGCGCTTTCGGAAGTACAGCAAATGCTGCGGCTTCCCGATCGTGTGGATATGATTTTGCAGCAGCAGGACGGTTATCTGCATACCACACTGGTGGATCAGGATGGGGTGTCCTATGATCCACCGGAAACAGCTCTCCCGCAAGCAGCGGAGGAGCAGCATTTGGTGCAGGCGCAAAGTTTGCCGGAATCGTATGATCTGCGGGAAGAATCCTGCGTGACTTCGGTAAAGAATCAGGGAAGTGAAGGCCTTTGCTGGGCGTTTGCTGTTTTGAGTGCCTGCGAATCGAATTTGTTGAAACAAGGTGTATCAATTCCGGAAGATTGGCTGTCGGAAAACGGAGAACTGGATCTTTCTGAAGCACATCTGGGATGGTTTCCCTATACAGAACCAACCAATTGGACGGATCTTCGCTATGGCGACTGGCTGGAACTGGATGGAAAGGGTTCCGGCGGCGGCAATGCCACGGTGGCAGCTTATGCATTGGGAAGCGGATTGGGTGCGCAATTGGAAGACAATGTTCCTTATACCGATTGGGAAGCGGGATATTCCGAATATCAGCGGTATGCATCGGCTTTTCGGCTGCATGCTTCCAATATGCTGCCGGATTCAGATGGTGCTCTGGATGCGGAATCCATTGAGACGGTAAAAAGATGGATTCTGGAAGACGGCGGAGTCTATGCCTCATATTACTCCGGCGGTGTCCTGTCAGACGATTTTGCCTATTATCAAACCAAACGAATTGGGCATGACTATGCCAGCCATGCCATTACAATTGTCGGATGGGACGATCAGTTTGACCGCAGTCATTTCCGTGCCGCCGCTATGCCGGAGGAAAACGGTGCCTGGCTTTGTAAAAACAGCTGGGGTCCGGATGTTATGGACAACGGATATTTCTGGATGTCCTATGAAGAAACGACTCTGGGAGAGTTTACACAATTTCAAATGCAGCCGGCTTCTGCAACGGAGCAGGTCTATCAATATGATGGAATTGGTTCCATGAGCGCATTTAGCATGGATGCAGTTTCCAACATTTTTACAGCAGAAACAGACGGCAGTTTAACAGAGCTTTCCTTTTACAATTCAGAAGCAAACAGCAGCACGCTCTGGTATCAGGCACAAATATACTTGCTGGATGCAGATGCCAATTCTCCGGAGGACGGAACGCTGGCAGCAGAAACAGAAGGTACGGTGTTTTATCATGGAATGAAAACCATTTCCTTCCCGAAACCGGTTTCGCTTCAAAAAGGGCAGCGGTTTGCTGTTGTTTTGCAGCTGCGGAATGATACGGAATCCGGCGAGACAGCCTATCAGTATATTGAACGAAATGTGGAACAGGCATCCGGATTGTCCGAGTATTTTTATGCAGCGCCGGGACAAAGTTATGTAAAGTGGGGCAATTATGGCTGGAGGGATACAACAGAGCTTACTTCCAGAGACGGCGCCAAGATGGGAAATGTGGTTTTAAAGGCGGTTGTGCAGCAGGCAACAGCAGAATCGTATTCCATGAAGCAGCTGACAGAAGCTTGTGCACTGGCAGAGTCATTGGAAGATGGAACAGAATTGACTGCCTATTCAGCAGCACAGCAAATGCTGACAGCAGCAGAAAACGGCACTTGTACGCAGGAAGAAATTGATTTGGCAGCTTTACAGTTGCTGACGGATTTGGAAGCCGAAGGCGTGGTTTCCTATCCAGCACATCTCTATGATTCCATTTCAGATGCAAAGCTGGGGGATTGTAATTGGGATTCTAGTGTTACGCTTTCTGATGCCACGCTGGCGCTGACCTGGTATGCACAAAGTGCAGTCAAGGATCCGATTGCCATCACCGCTCGGCAGTTTTTAGGGGCGGATGTGGATCAGGATGGCACCATTGCGCTGCGGGATGCGACATTGATTCTGACATATTATGCAGAAGCAGCGGTTGGCAATTCGGTGACTTTTGAAGAACTCCTGCAAAAGTGATCATACAGGTAAAGAAAAAGCACGTAAACCCGGAGAATGTCCGAAATTACGTGCTTTTTGTACTGGTGGAGCATAGGGGGTTCGAACCCCTGACCTCCACACTGCCAGTGCAGAGATTGGCTTTTTCAATCCTGCTCAAAAATACAGAATATAACGCAATTTCAACGCTTTTTATGTTTTTACTTGTTGAACTCTGTTGCTTTTTGTAGTGCCCTAATTGGCTTTTAGTGCCCTCGTAGTGCCCTCATAGTGTCCTCGATTTCAGCAAGGGTAAGCAACAGATCAGAAACTAACAGGCGTATAAAAAAGCCCTTTTGCCCATTTTTGAGCGAAAGCAACCTGCTCAAAATAGAGCGAGTTGCTTTTGTTCTTATGTAGAGCGCTGAGAAATGTTAAGAAAATGCCTGTACTTTCGCCCTGCCCCTCTGAACCTGCCGGAGGGATATTTGCGGAAATTCTCCGAAATAGCGTGCCTTTTCCTGCTGCTGAAATTTGCGAAACTTCGGAAAAGTTCACAGTCCAAAGGGTTGGCTTATCAGTCGTTGCAATTCCTGCCGTGCTGCCTCCTGCTCTTCGGTGGTGAAATCATGATCTACATTATTTGCTCTAAATCGAAAAAACCGCATTACTTCTTGCTGTGCACAAATGATTGCATTTTGTTGTACACAGCAGCTCAAAAAGTCGTCTTCCTGTATAAAATGTGTTGGCGGCACTATTTTCAATTCCTCTGGAAATTCTCCAGCATGAACCGCCCACAGAAGCACAGCTAAATACATCTGGATAGGCACTTTGCGAATAGCAGCACACCTTGAGGTGCAACGGCTAACAAAACGCTCCACCGTATAATCTAGTGTTCGGCTTATGTACATATCCCAATTGCTATATTTTGCTGTGTTCTTTTCGCAAGCCAACTGGTAACACCAGCAAAACAAAAACCGCCGCTGCCGGTCGAGCTGGGTTTCTCTGTCCAGCTGCAAAATACTTTTCATGTTGCATCTCTCCCTTGACGCACGTACAAAAACGTGCTATAATCAGTTTGTAAGCATTTTCATGCTTGTTGTTTGGCTCTCCTGTGTTCTTGGTTGATTTCGCAGGAGAGCTTTTCTTTTTGGTTATCTCTGGAGCAGGTCGAACGCTGCCCGGATTCCCAGTGAAAAAGCCGCCTGCCTTGCTTGGTTCTCCAAATCGGAAAGCAAGTTGAAGATCCGGCTTTTCTCGTTCTCGTTGTCGTCGCATTCTGCCGTGTCTATGATATAATCATATGCCCGATAGAATGCCGCCTCCTGCTCCTTGTCCTCCAGCTTGCCAGCGTCCAGCATGGCAAGGTAAAGGGCTTTTGTGGTCTGGTTCATGCTATCACCTCGCTTTCTGTCTTGCAAAAGCCGTTTCGGTTTTCTCCTGCTCTCTGGGTGAGTTTTCCGCTGCCTGTCGCTTTTGCTGATTTTATTATAGCATATTGTACCCGATATATCAATAGACAGAATCAACAAATTTGTACCCGATATATTGTGCATGATATATATTGACCCCAATAGGATATTATGCTATAATAGAAGAAAAAAAGAGGTGGTCACATGGCACCAGCAAGCAAGGCACAGCAAAGGGCAGTTGCAAAGTATATGAAAAACAATTACGATGAAATCAAGGTTCGCATGCCCAAAGGAAAAAAAGAACAGATCCGCACCGCCGCAGAATCCGCCGGAAAGTCGCTGAACAGCTATATCAATGAGGCGATAGACGAAAAAATGCAGACGGAGGAGGAGCGCACTTGAAACAATACACGATTATCGGCGGTGTAAACGGCGTAGGAAAAAGCAGTCTTTCCGGTGTTCTGCGGCATCAGCTGCCGGATATGGGCTTGATTATTGATCCGGACACCATTGCCGCAAAGGAATCCTGCGACCGTCTGACCGCTGGAAAGCTTGCCGTTGCCCGTGTGGAAAACTGTCTGCAAAAGGGTATTAACTTTTCACAGGAAACAACACTTTCCGGCAAGCGCACCATCCGCACCATTCAGCAGGCAAGAAACAAAGATTACCACATTCGGCTGTATTATGTGGGTGTCAGCAGCGCAGAAGAAAGCCTCTCCCGGATTGCGAACCGTGTGCGCAAGGGTGGGCACAATATCCCGGAGCAGGACGTTTTCAGGCGATATGAAAAACGGTTTGCAGACTTGGCGGAAGTACTGCCATATTGTGACGAGGTACATTTTTACGACAATGAGAACGGTTTCCGGGAAGTGGCACTCTATCAAAACGGCGAGATTATGCTCTTTGTGGCACCCCTGCCCCAGTGGCTGCGGGATTTTATGGCATGGAAAGACAACGAGCAGGCATAGAACAAAAACCGCATACCACACAAAAAGCTGACCACACAGGGTGTACTTGCTCCGGTGGTCAGCTTTCTTGTTATGCTCTCACGTGCAGCAGTGCAAGGGCTTTCCGCTGCATACGGTTCACGGTGTTCACGGAGAAATACAGCTGCTCCGCCGTCTGCTCTGCGGTGTAGCCGTCCACATATCGCAGCCGCATCACTTGCCGCAGTCTGTCCGGCAATGCGTTCAGAGCCTGCTCCGTGGCTCGCAGAGAGCCTTGCAGCTTGTCCGCCTCTGTCTGGTACAGTTCCAGAAGCACACGCCGGGCGGCGTTCAGGCGGCTTTCCGGGTCGCACCGTAGCCGCTCCAGTTCTGCGATACGCCGCCGCACGTCAGCCAGACAAGCCACTGCTGCACGGAATTCTTGCAGATCTGCTTTTGTCATAAGTCCCCCACCCTTTCATTTTGCGATTTCCTGCACAGCGTTAGGCACCGGTCTTTCTTCTGCCTGCTCTATAGCGATCTTCACACCCCCACGCACCTTGCTGACATAACAAAGCGTTCAGTCAGGCGGGCGGCACAAAATTGTGCGGTCAGACAACTTGTCCGGTTGCGTGCCGGGAGTTTTGGACAAATTTGTCCGTTAGTTGCTCCGTGTTATGGTATCACAAAAATGTGAATCCAATAGCTGCCGGAGCAGGTCAATCAGCAGATTTCAAAAGTCTTCTCACCGTCCCGCAAGCTTTGCGCAATACTTCTCCACATGCTCCATGCTGCTTGACATGTGCTGCAATCGCAAATTGTAACATAGTCTTCGTAGCCCACCATAACGCCAACAATTTTCGTTTTGTCGTCTGGTGAGATCAGGATCACTTGCAAATTATCTGCGTTGAAAATTCTTTCGTTTTGCTCGTTGATAATATACATAAAATCACCTCCTAGGCACGTTCTCTCGGTTCGCTCTCTGTTCGTTCCATTTCTTCCAAGGCATACAACACCGCCTGCACGGTCTGAATGCTGCCATGCAGTGCCTGCCGTTCCGGTTCCTTGTCGTCCCGCCCCGTGAGCCGTTCCACGTGTCTGCACAGGCTGAGCAGGTACTTTTCCCAAAAGCGGCGGCTAGCCGATTTCCGTCTCTCCAGCGCCTGCTCTACGTTTCGAATTGCCCCGGCATAGTGGGGCGCATGGGGAAGGATGCCAACCTTTGCAATGGCTTTTTCTGCTGGGGTGTGTTCGGGTGTTGGTTTGCCCTCTATCGGTGTCATAGTCTGCAAAAATTCTGTTTTTGTCAATGTAGATTCCTCCAAAATAGGGACTAAGGTTCTAAGGTCGCAGTTTTTCACGCAATTTCGGTGCTTTTTTCATAGTCCCACGCATTACCTAAGGTGGACTAAGGTTCTAAGGTCATCGTTTTCTTAGCCCCTTTTTAGAACCTTAGCCCCTCCTTAGTCCCTTGGTATACCTATGTTTTTTTCACGCAATTTCAGTGCTTTTTCCTGTCCTTAGTCCCTTAGCCCCTTTTTTGCGGGTTTCTGGAAATACGGAGACACATACAAGAGTCGCTTTCCTCGTTTTTCTTCTGTGATCTCAATGCAGTTGCTCTCTTGCAACTGTATCAAAAACGGTTCCAGTGCTTTTGCAGATTGTAAGCCGGAACTCTTTTTCGTTCTTTGCTGGAGCTGGCTTGCTGTGGTATACGCCAACCCTCGGGCAATTGTCAATTCCCACAACTTTTCCATGACACGCCGCCCCAGCCGTTCCTCCCGTGTTTCCTCCTGTTCCATTGCCTCCAGCTTTTGGGCGAAGAAATAGACGTGCAGCTGTATGGCTTTTTCTGCGGTGTCCAGCGTGACAGGTTTTGCAGCGTCCCTCGTCCAGAGCATATGCAAGATGCCGGCGATCCGGTTCGCCACGCCTCCGGCTTTGCTGGCGTAGTCCTTGGCGGATTCCATGGGCATTCCGCTTTGCATAGAGTTTTCCAGCTGCTGCAAATAGTCCAGCATACGCTCCGCCGCCTCTGGTGTCCACGGTATCTTCGGCATGGTTTCCTCCGGCTGCTGGGGCGTGTCCAGAAAGTCGCCCAGAAGGTCGCAATATGCCGCCTCTGCCGCCTTGTCGATCTTCACACACTTTCGCACATCACGATGCCCTGCCATTTCCTCCGGCACGCAGAACAACAGCCGCCCGATCATGCCACGCCCCTGCAAGTCGCTGTTGCTGCGAATTTCCTCATAGAGAGCAGGCTGTGCATACAGGCACACGGACAGCAGCGGACGTTTCAAAAACACCGTACCGCTGCCACGCTGCCGAAAAAAGCTGGAACCGTCGTAAGCCTGCAAGGGCAGCTGCAAGTTTCCCGCCTTGCCGCTGTTATACAGTCCGGCAAGGATCTTCAAGAAGTCCGCCTCGTCGGAGAAGATGCCGGCAGTTTCTCCGGTCATTTCCATCAGGTTAGAGAGTGCTTCAACGGTGGTATCTGTCGCCAGTATCTCCGGAGAGATCGGCGGCGTGCTGTCCTCCTGCTCCAGAGCAAGTGCGGTGAGGTCTTCTCCCAGTCGCTGCCGCTTTTCGTCCGTCAGATTCTTCTCCCCCAGCTGCCGCTCCATTGCCTCGGCGTGCTTCGCCTTGATCTTGCAGGCGGTCTCATACTCTGCCAGCTCCTGCTTGTATTCCTCCCGCCGGGTTTCCTGCCATTTCCGAACCGGCAGAACTGCCTTGCTGAACGCACTGCTTTTCCGTTCGCCGGGGCTGCCCACGATCACCAGATATAGGCAAAGCTGCTCATCATGTCCGCTGCCGGAGGGGTATGCGATCTTACAACGCCCCTGCAAACACAATGCACACGCCGCCAGCATCGCCGCCCCGACCATGGCACGGTCTACCTGCACATGCTCCGCTGCACTGTCTAAGTACCGTTCCAGCATCGGCGGAAATACCCCACGGGGAAAAGGCTGTGCCACCTGTTCCGGCTGGGTCTGGCTGTTCTCCGCCGCCGTCCAGCCGCCGGATTCTGTGACAGTTCTTGCACGGTCTGCGGTTTTGGTGAGCAAGGCGAGCTGTTCCGGCGGCAGTTTATACGCCTTGGTTTTTTCATATAGCGCCAATAAAAACGCCACCGCCTGCTCACTGTTCCGGCTGAGCAGGGCGGCATGGCAGAGGTTTTCAAAGTTTCGTTTGAGCAGCTGCTCTGGCATTTCCGGCAAAATTTTAGCCCAGTTTTCGCCCTCGATCATGTGCCGAAAGTTCCGCACCATTTCTGCGGCTTCGGGCTGCCTTTCCTTTTCCGTTACTTTCAATGACTCTCACCGCCTCTCACAGCCGCACCGGCACAGGCTGAATCTGGCTGCCGGTGAAACTGCCGGACGGCTCCTCTTTTGGTGGAGCTGCTTCACAGTTGAAAAAAGCTGTAAACTTTTGCCAGTTGAGCAGGTACTTTGCGCCGACCTTGACCGTAAAAGCTTGCCCCTGTTTGCTGCGTGCCAGCTTGCGGACAGCATAGGCAGAGAGCCCGGAACGCTGGGCAGTCTGGTCAATGGTGAGCATTTCCGGAAAAGAATCATTCAGAATATTCATAAAAAGATTGCTCCTTTGGGTTGTAAACCTGCTCCAATTTGTGTATAATAGGAGCAGGCTGTTTGAAGTAGATAGCCTATGATTGGTTTGAGGGGATTTGATTGCCCCTCTGGCGTGTGTCTGTTGCCGCAGATGCACGCCTTTTTCTTTTGCCTTGTCATTTTATCACCTCTTTTCAGTCGGTCTAACGCAGAGCCTCGCCCAGTTTCTGAAGATGCTGTACAGCCTCATTGCAGGTCATTTCTCCGCACAACAGCTGCTCGCCGATGTGTTCCGCCTCACTTTTCACACTCTGGCACTTTTTCAAAATATGACGCTCTGCCGTTGACAAGCTGCTGCAACGGTCACAGTAAGCCTCGGTTGTGTAGGGGTCGAAGTCTGGGTCATTGCTGATAGTCTCCCAGAAGTCCGGCTGCGGTACCTCTGCACCACAGCAAGGGCAAGTGCTGAACACTTCCAGCCCGTCAAGGGTCAGTTCCAATGGTTCTCCGTATTCATTAAAGGTTTTCATATACATGGTTCTCGCTCTCTTTCTGCCGGCTACTCCGGCGGTCATAGTGTGGGTTTCTCTCTGTTCGCTCTCTGTTCGTACTCCAACCGAACGAAAATTCGTACAGTTGCTTTTTCTCTCGCTTTGCTCTGGCTTCGTTGGGGGGCTTCCATTTTGGAAAGCGTTTTTTATGCCTGCTCTGCTTTTAACTGTTCTACAGCAGAGAGAAACTGCTGCCGCTTTTCTTCGGTCAGATCTTGCCGCATAAGCCGGGTCATGTATGCCTCTGACACGCCCCACAGCTGGGCAATCTGCCAAAAATACACGCCTGCCGCTCTGGCTGCCTGCCGGAGATCGGCGTTTTTTTGATTCCCTCGCATTTTTTTACCTCCTTTTTATAAATAGTCTTGCAATCGTCATTACATTGTGTTATAATGCATATGACGATTGGAGCAATTATAATTATACTGCTCCAATTCGAAAAAGTCAACACTTTTTGGAGCATTTTCTTTTATATGCTCCGAATTTTAACAAATCGGAGGGAATACAGTGGATTACATGGACAATGTGAGCAAGCGGATTGTTTCACTTAGAGAAGAAAAGGGAGAAACGCAACAAGAACTTGCAAACGCAGTCGGTATTACAAGACAATCGTTGAGCCGCTACGAGATAGCAGCAAGAACCGCCAGCGTTGAAGTACTAGGAGCGTTAGCACAGCATTTTAACGTGTCTGCGGACTACCTGCTCGGGCTTTCTGATGTCAAGAGTACGGAACAGGATATACAGACGGCGTGCGAGGTGACGGGACTTTCAGAAAAGGCGGTGCTTTCTCTTTGCGAAAGAAAAGAAAAAAGCCATATATATGGCGATATGATTTCAAGCGAGAATTTTCACGAAATAGCTGCACTTTTGCAGGAATTAGAAGAGGAAAAAATATATATTTCACATAAAGAGTGCAACTTTAGAGAAACAGGCGACTCCGAAAACGAAACAAAAAAATTACAATATAGTCTTGCCATTTTTCGTTCCTTTTTTACTGCAAATACAACTGAAAAAGCTGCGAGTGAGTGGATAGATAAGCTAATAGGGCAAGCAATGTATAAAAAAGGAAAATGGAGCGATGTAGAAAAGTTATTTTCTACCTTAAGCAAAATAATTGCTCGATCTCCTAACAAGCTAAGAACTATTGATGTATTGTCAAAAGCTATCGATAAAGAAATAGAGGAGGCGAACAACCATGCCCAACATCACGAAACGCAAGAATAAAGCCGGCGAGGTGGTCTCCTACCGCATTCGTGTCAGCCGTGGCTACGACAGCGAGGGAAATAAGCTCAAGCCCTATGAAAAGACGTGGAAGCCCAGCCCTGGTATGACCGCCAAGCAGGCAGAAAAGGAAGCACAGCGGCAGGCGTTACTGTTTGAGGAGCAGTGCAAAACAGGGCTTTCCGGCAATGCGAGCCGTATTACATTAGCTGAATTCGTGCCGGTGTATTTGGAACAAGCAAAACTGCTGCTTTCTCCCACTACCTACCAAAATTATAAAAAAGAACTGGATATAAAAATTCTGCCTGCTCTTGGGCATATAAAACTTGCTGACCTAAAGCCTATTCATATACAAGCTTTTGTCAATCAGCTTACCGCTTTCAAAAAAGCAGACGGTTCCCAGATTTCCGCTTCCACGGTGCAAAGAGTGTATGCAATTTTGTGTGCAGTTGTAAAGTGTGCGCTAAAACAAGGCTTGCTTACACAAAACCCTACTAGCAAAGATCGTGTAACACTTCCACGAGTTCCCGTCCCAGAAGTTGGAATCTTTACAAAACAAGAAGCAGCGGCTATGTTGGAAGCCTTAGAGCAGGAGCCTTTACAGTTTCAAGTCTTAATTCAGCTTGCTATTATGACCGGCGCACGTCGTGGGGAACTCGTAGCGCTGCGGTTTGATGATTTTGACAAAGCATCTAATAAAGTGACGATTTCTAGAACGTTTATAAAAGTAGCCGGACAGTCTGCCCGGTTAAAACCCCCGAAAACAGGAAAAAGCCGGTCTGTCACGGTTCCTTCTGCATGTATTGCACTAGTGGAACAGCTGGAACAGGAAAAGGACATGCAACGGCAAGCATTAGGCAGCTACTGGCAGGAAGGCGGTTGGTTATTCACGCAAGACAACGGGGAAGCAATGAATGTGCAAACCCCTACAAAGCAATTTGCAAAATTTTTAAAGAAAAACGGCTTTCAACACAGGAAGTTCCACGCTTTGCGGCATACTTCTGCGACTTTGCTCTTATATGGAGGAACGAATATTCGGCAAGTACAAGAGCGCTTAGGGCATGGCAGTCTTGCTACTACAAACAAATACTTGCATTGTCTGGCAGAAGCAGACGAGGAAGCGGCAAATGTTCTACAAAACATGCTTATCACGCATGACAAAGCAGAGCAGGTGGCTATTACACAGCAAGCAACCGGATAATATAAAAGACCGCTCTCGGCATTCCTCCGGAGGCGGTCTTGTTGGCTTTTGTTGCTTTTTTGGTGTTCTTAGTGCCCTAATAGTGCCCTCAATGCAGTTTTTGGACAAAAAAAGAAAAGCACGCAATCTCAATAAAATACCGAAATTACGTGCTTTTTGTACTGGTGGAGCATAGGGGGTTCGAACCCCTGACCTCCACACTGCCAGTGTGGCGCGCTCCCAACTGCGCCAATGCCCCAAAATGATTTGGAGCGGGTGACGGGAATCGAACCCGCAACCTCAGCTTGGGAAGCTGATGTTTTACCACTGAACTACACCCGCATGCTGCATTTGCTGAACCTAAAAATAAAAATGGAGCTGGAAACGTGACTTGAACACGCGACCTGCGCATTACGAATGCGCTGCTCTACCAACTGAGCTATTCCAGCGTCCTGTTTTGATTGTTTTCCTTTGCAAGCAAACAAGCCTGTTTGATGCAACACTATAATGATTATACCATATTTTCTGTAAATGTCAAGCGGAATCTTAAAAAAAATAAAAAAATCTCAAAAATAAATTGAATTTCCCGGAGAAGTATGTTATAATAGGGTTAATCTGATATTCTGATATAAAAATGTCAAAAGGAAGGAACTGCTATGAAGAAAAAAGCAATGTCTGTCATCCGTATTGTGATCGTCATTCTGATGATTTTGGTGATTGCGGTAGCGTTGGTTACCGATATCCTATTCTCCAGAAGCGAAACACCTAAAATTTTCGGCCACTATATTTATATGATGGAAACCGATGAGATGGAGCTGGCTGGTGAAACGGCGGATCCGGCTTCTGCAACAGCCGCAAAAGCTGCCGGGTCTACGACTGGTTCCATCCGGAAGAAAACAGCGGTTTTGGCAAAAGAATATAATGGTACCGATCCAATTTCCATTAACAATCCGGTGCTCTGTAAGTTGACTGTCGAAGACACGACACCGGGTCGGGACAGCGAAGGAATTGCCGTTCGCCGTATCGCAAAAATTGAACAGGATCCGGATACGGGAATTCAAATGTATTATCCGATCACCATGAAACCGGATTTGTATGGAGAAGAACCGGCTATTACCACCGATTCCATTTTGGGAAAATGTACCTATGAGAGTGATGAACTGTATGCGTTCGTTACCTTCACCACAAGCTTCAAGGGCATTCTGATCATGCTGGCGCTGCCGTGTGTCATTTTGGTTGTTCTGCTGATTGTTGCTATTGTACGGGCCAATGCAAAGGACAAGGACGAGGACATGGCATTTGAAGAGACTTATGATGAGATCTTCAATGAAGACATGTACGACGATGAATATGATGATGAAGATCTGGGTGCAACAGCGCCGCTGTATCAGTCCAATCCTGCTGCGAACATTGGCGATACCACTTCCTTGCAGCGGAAGAAGTCTTCCATTGCACAGAACTTTGAACGCAAGGCAGTGAATCCGAATTCTCCGTATCAGAAAGCACGTACCATGCAGTTTAAGGCACAGCGGAATGTTCCGATTTACACAGCACCGCAGGATCAAATTACGGCAGATGAGGAAGAGTCTGGTCTGTCCAGCTCCTTTACCAATACGTTTACCAATGCACGGCAGGCAACTGCATCTCGTGCAGGCAGCGTGGAAGATCTGATGCAGGAACCGCAGCAAAGTCCGTCTGCTTATCGTGGCAGCCATGAGGCAACGTCTTCGGGTGATGTCCGCAATCTGGGCGCTCGTCCGCATGAAGCAGCTCGCTCCATGAGCAGCACCACACCAGCAGCCGAACCAGCAGCACCGGCAAAGAAACCGGCAGCACCGGCTACAACCAAACGTGCAGCACGGTATGAATCTGCTTCGGTGGATGAACTGCTTGCAATGATTGAAAACGAAAAGAATAAATTAAAGTAAGCAATTTCCATGCCTATCATACGGTCTGACAGTTTCTGTCAGGCCGTATTTGTTTGTTATGCTGTTAGCTGTGGCTAACCGATAGACTGTGTAGATTGTATAAAATAATCGCATAAATCCAGAAAAACAACATAAGATAATTCTAAAAATTACGATGGAAAGCCACCCTTTTCACAAGTTGCTTGACAAATGCAGAAGATTTTGGTATCATAAGCTTACGGTTAGAGGAAACTAACCGAGAAAGAAAGGTGGTGAAACAATGAGCGTCGTGGTTGTTGGCGGAAATGATCGAATGGCAACACGGTATAAGGAAATTTGTAAATCCTATGGTTGCAAGGCAAAGGTATTTACCCAGATGCCTGCAAATTTTGATAACAAGATCGGAACACCGGATCTGGCAATTCTGTTTACCAGTACGGTCTCTCATAAAATGGCAATGCGTGTGAACCAGAAAGCAGAGAAGCATCGGTTCCCGGTTGCACGGGTACATTCTTCCAGCGTGAATGCGCTGCATGCAGTTTTGTCAGAATATTGTCAGTAAGAGAAGCAGGAATGCAATCGTTGCAAACAACATCCCGAAATGGAACGCAGGAGGAAATGCATGGAACAGATTCGATCAAGCGGTTTGGAAGAACAGCTTGCCTATCATACGGCACCGGTTCTAATGGGAATCAAGCCAGCCGGGCTGTTTTCTGTGGGACAGGCGCTTGGCGATACCTGGAAACAGATTCGTGCCTTTCATCAAAAGATGGCTTTCTCCGGTTTGCGCATTCGGATTTTATGCAGCTGTAAAAAACGGCTGCTGCTGTTTGTCTATCAGGAACAGCGGTTGGAAGCAGCGCTTTCTCCTTCGATTCGCACCTTACTTCGAAAAAAATTTGGTTACCGGCAGACCCAGTCTTTGGACGCAATGCTGTCGGAATTGGCAGAACACATTCAACAGTCTGCAACTTTTCCACATGAAATTGGATTGTTTCTCGGCTATCCGGTTGCAGATGTGCTGGGATTTATTGCACATCATGGGGAAGACTACTTGCTGCTGGGCTATTGGAAAGTGTATCGAAACGCCGAACAGGCAAAACAGCTGTTCTCACAGTATGACGGCTGCCGCTCCTATTTGTGCAGACAAATGAAGCAGGGCAGAAGCTTGTATCAGGCGCTGCAAGTTGCAGAAAAAAGCAGCAATGCTTTTTGAATTTTGTAGACGGTTTGGAGTGAAACCGCCGGAAAGGATCAATTAGAATGAAAGTAGCAGTAATTTATTGGAGTGGTACCGGAAATACCGAACAGATGGCACAGGCAATTGCAGAAGGTGCTGGCGCAGATTTGTTCGCAGTTTCTGATTTCAGCGGCAAGCTGGATGTATATGATCGTGTTGCCTTTGGATGTTCCGCAATGGGTGATGAGGTATTGGAAGAATCCGAATTTGAACCGTTCTTCGCAGAAGTAGAAGGCGAACTCAGCGGCAAGACCATCGCACTGTTTGGCTCCTATGGCTGGGGCGACGGCCAGTGGATGCGGGATTGGGTAGACCGCGCCAAGGCAGACGGTGCTGTTGTATTCGGCGATGAAGGTTTGATTGTCAACGAAACACCTTCTGAGGAAGATTTGGAAAACTGCAAGCAGTTCGGTGAAAACTTCGCCAAGTAATGGTTTCCCGTTACAGCTCTTCCGTAGAGCGTAAATGCATAGATCCTCTTTGAGAAAAGGATATCCGTTTTTGGAAAGCGGATATCCTTTTTTCTTGTCTGCAATGGTTCAATCTTCACAAAACAGAACCTTCATTTTTGTATTTCTTTCCAAATTTATAAGAAATAGTTGAAAAAATACTAGAACTATGATACAATAAAATAAATTGTTTTTGAAACGGAGGGGTTTCATGAAGAAAAAATGGAACCGCATGCTTGCCATGCTGACTGGGTGCAGTCTGGCGGCAGGTATGTGGAGCAGTGTACAGGTGTTCGGTGCAGCTAAGCTGCCGAAGCTGGAAGCTGCCAATCAGTATACGGGCTACATGCTTTGCAATGCAGCTAGTGGAACTTATTTGACGGTGGCAAATGCACAGGCACAGGATGGAGCGAACGTGTGTACCTACCAGGCAGATGGTGCCGCAGCGTATAATACGTGGTACCTGACAGAATTGGAGGACGGCGGCTATTCTTTGAAATCTGCCCTGGATCAAGGACAGTACTACCTGAATTTGGAACAAGGTGCGTCAATTGCACAAACGCCCACTTCGTTTCAGTTGACAGCCCGTGCGGATGGCAGCTATCAGCTTGGCACGCAGGCAGGCACGGTACTTTCCTGCACCTCATCTGCTCTGTATGGTGCGCCTGTCGAACAGCAAGCACCGTCTGATTCTTTGCAGGAAGCATGGATTTTGAAGCCGGTTACTGGTACATTGGTTGCCGGGGACTGGAACTGGGACAAACGCCTCAGCGGTTTGGATCTTGCCTATGTCAAGCGGCTCCAGCAGATGGAAATGCAATTTGATTCGTATGTTCTGGACTTCTGGGAAATTGCCATTTGTGACACCAATGGGGACGGTGCCTTTACCTTGGCAGATGTTGTAACCTTGCAGCGGTATCTGCTGGGAGATGATACCGCAGCTTATCAGGCAGCTGTTGCCATTCCGTCCTGTACCATTTTCCCACAGATGCGGGAGCTGACCACAATAGTACAGGAAACAACCAGTGTGGAAAGCAGTACAACTACGACAACTACAACTACAACGCCTGTTACCAGTGCATTACCGGCAGAAACGACTACGACCACGACGGCACAGCCGATTACCATTGCAGATTTGCCGTCTGATTATCAGGCAGGTGCAGACTGGATTTGGGAGAACCGGATTCAAAGAGAAAATTCCACCGGTCGGCAAAATACCATTTTCGATCAGATTGTTGCTGGAAACGGAACGCTGAACTATGTGGTTCGCTGGCAGTCTTACCGACAGCTGACCCTGCAACAGCGTCAGCAGATGGAACAGATGCTTTCAGATTGTGTCAATGGCTGGACAGATTGGCTGGTTGGCTATGAGAACTGGCCGTATCAGCATGTTACAGTAAAAATTGTTGGCTGGGCGGTTCTGGATCGCAGTTGTCTGCTGGATTTGCAGGAAGATGAAGTGGTCTATGATACCTTGATGGAACCGTATGACAGCAGCGGCGATACTTCAAACGGTGTGGAGGAAATTCCAAGTACGCTGCCAAGTGCACCGGATGACATCTCCCGGTTCTATCATTTCAGCACTGGAATCGGCTACGATTATCCGAATGGTTTAGACAGCCGATTTGATATGTATCTCTGGGCAACACAGGGCTGGCCGTCTATCGGCGGATGCGGCGGAGACTGGGGACAGCGCTTATCGGATGCTGCTTACCTGAATATGCTGGACGGAACGGGTCTGCATGTATTAGAGCATGAGATCGGGCACGGTTTCGGTATGACCGACTTCTATGGCGGAGAAGGTGCATCGGATGGATTCCCGCCGGGTGGCTTCCCGGGAGGAGAAAACTCCTTGATGATGGCAGGGTCTGCAATGAAGATTACCGATTTTGATGGTTGGATGCTGCGCTATATGTGGAGCAAACTCAGCCAGGAAAGCGGACGGTTTGCATTTTAAAAAAGTATGATATAGATATTATATATAATAGTATCGGAGAACCACGTATTGTATACGTGGTTCTCTTTTTTATGGGGGTCTCTTTTAAAAGCTGGTTGCAGGTGGGAAACAGTGCCTGAGAAAAATTCGTAAAAACAAACATAAATTAGGGTGCACTAACTTTGAAATTAGCGGAAACTAACAAAAATCAAAATGGATTGGAAATTTTTCAAAAAAGCAATTGACTTTTCCGGACAGATGGAGTATGATAGTGGATGGTTAGAAGGTGCTAACCATCGAAAAAGAATGGATCGTTCCGTTGGAACATAGAGATAGAGAGGTGAAACAGTATGATGCCTTTGACCATGGCAAGCGTTGGCGCAGAAAACGTCATTCAGAAAGTGGGCGGAAAAGCAGAAACCAGACAGTTTTTGGAAAATCTGGGTTTTGTAATTGGCGGAATTGTCATTGTTGTTTCAGAAATCGGCGGCAATATGATTGTCAATGTAAAAGATTCCCGTGTTGCAATTAGCAAGGAAATGGCGAATAAAATTATGGTATAAAACCGATGTGATACAAAACGTGCATGCGGATTGAAAAAAGTGCATGGCTGCGCCTTTACAAAAAAGGTGCCGTGTGCTGCCGGCATGCACGACCTATTTGGACATACCGGTTTCAATATGGACTGACAACGTAGAATTGTTGCAGGGAAGAAGTATGGAGAAGGAGGAAATGCAGATGAACACACTGAAGACAACTGCTGTTGGGCAGACGGTTACTGTGAAGAAGCTGCACGGTGTTGGTGCTGTTAAGCGCAGAATCATGGATATGGGCTTGACAAAAGGCACAACTGTTACCGTTCAGAAAGTAGCGCCGTTGGGTGATCCGATTGAGGTTACAGTACGTGGCTATGAACTGTCTTTGCGGAAAGCAGATGCAGAAATGATCGAAGTAGAGTAAGAGCAATAATCTGGAAAGGATGTTATGTATGGAATACAAAATTGCCCTTGCCGGCAATCCGAACTGCGGAAAAACAACGCTGTTCAATGCATTGACTGGTTCCAATCAGTTCGTTGGAAACTGGCCGGGTGTTACCGTAGAAAAGAAGGAAGGAAAGCTGAAGCGGCATAAGGATGTCATCATCACCGACTTGCCGGGTATTTACTCCCTTTCTCCGTACACCTTGGAAGAAGTAGTTGCAAGAAACTACCTGCTGTCGGAACATCCCAATGCAATCCTGAATATCATCGATGCAACCAACTTGGAGCGGAACCTGTACCTGACCACGCAGCTGGTAGAACTGGGTATTCCGGTTATCGTTGCATTGAATATGATGGATGTCGTAAAGAAGACAGGTGACCAGATTCAAGTTAAGCAGCTCGAAAAAGAATTGGGTTGTAAGGTCGTAGAGATCTCCGCTTTGAAGGGCACTGGTATTACAGAAGCAGCAGACCTTGCGGTACAGGTTGCAAAGGCAGCTAAGCCGATGGTTGCACAGCATAGCTTCAGCAGTGATGTAGAAAACACCATTTCTCACATCGAAGCAGAACTGCTGCACGATGTGCCGGAAGAACGCAAGAGATGGTATGCCATCAAGGTGTTCGAACGGGATGAAAAGGTACTGGAACAGTTGAAACTGTCCGGCAGCCACAAGGATGCCATTGAAAAAGAAATCACTGCCGCAGAAGAAAAGCTGGATGATGATGCAGAGAGCATCATTACCAATGAGCGGTATCAGTACATTTCCAAGCTGATTAAGGATTGCCTGCGGAAAAAGAACAAGGGCGGTTTGACAACATCCGATAAGATCGATAAGGTAGTTACCAACCGTTGGCTGGGCTTGCCGATCTTTGCCGTGATTATGTTCCTGGTTTACTACATTTCCATGGTTACCGTCGGAAGTGCAGCAACAGACTGGGCAAACGATGGACTGTTCGGCGATGGCTGGCACTTGCTGGGCATCGGAAGCGGCTCCTATAACGATGCTGCCGAAGAATACGGCGACACCAATGCCATTATCGATGGCTATGTTGCATACTTGGGCGATGAAGGTGTTGATACCGAGGAATTGGAAGGCTTGATTGATACCGAGTCCGATGATTTCGATGGAGAAGCTGCAAAGAATGAAATCCTTTCCTATGCAAATACATACAACAGCGATTTCAGCTACGATGTAGAAGATGAAGAAACCCTGGAAGTTACCACAGAAACAGCTACCATGGGTGACCTGACTGGTGCAGCAGATCTGTTCGCAGAAGGGGAACCGGATCCGGCTGACTACGGCGTATGGGTTCCGGGTATTCCGGTTCTGATTGAAAAAGGACTGGATGCACTGAATTGTGTAGACTGGCTGAAGGGCTTGATTCTGGATGGTATTGTTGCCGGTGTTGGCGCTGTATTGGGCTTTGTTCCGCAGATGCTGGTATTGTTCATCCTGCTGGCAATCCTGGAAGCATGCGGCTATATGGCACGTATTGCATTCGTTCTGGACCGTATCTTCCGGAAGTTCGGTCTGTCTGGTAAGTCCTTCATCCCGATCCTGATTGGTACCGGATGCGGTATCCCGGGTATCATGGCTTCCAGAACCATTGAAAATGAACGTGACCGTCGTATGACCATTATGACCACCACCTTTATTCCGTGTGGTGCAAAACAGCCGTTTATTGCAATGATTGCCGGTGCAATCTTTGGCGGTTCCGCTTGGATTGCAACAGGTGCCTACTTCTTAGGTATGGCTGCTATCATTGTTTCTGGTATCATTTTGAAGAAGACAAAGATGTTCGCTGGTGACCCGGCTCCGTTCGTTATGGAATTGCCGCCGTACCACGTACCGACTGTTGGCAACGTTCTGCGCTCCATGTGGGAACGTGGCTGGTCCTTCATCAAAAAGGCTGGTACCATTATTACATTGTCCACCATCTTTGTTTGGTTTACTTCTTTCTTCGGCTGGGTAGATGGTTCCTTCCAGATGCTGACCGAAGATCAGATGAGCAACAGTATTTTGGCTTACATTGGTAAGGGTATCTGCTGGATCTTCGCACCGCTTGGCTGGGGCGATTGGCAGGCAACGGTTGCAGCCGTTACTGGTTTGGTTGCAAAGGAAAACATCGTTGCAACAATGGGTATCCTGTACGGTGGCGGAGACGGCACCTATGCAAACCTGGCAGCAGCCTTCACAGGCGTAGCTGGTATGTCCTTCTTGATCTTCAACCTGCTGTGTGCACCGTGCTTTGCCGCAATGGGCGCAATTAAGCGGGAAATGAACAACATCAAGTGGTTCTGGTTTGCAATTGGCTATGAGTGCGGTTTTGCTTATGTTATCGCATTGATTGTAAATCAGCTGGGTAACCTGTTTACCGGCAGACTGATGGAAGGCAATGCAGTGGTAAATGTTATTAGCTTGATTGTTGCGTTTGCATTGATCATTGCAATGATCTATTTGCTGGTTCGTCCGTATCGGGAAAGCCAGACCCTGTCTGTGAAGGCATCACGCAGAAGCGCAAACAACTAAGAAGTGCAAAAAAAGACAGCGGATTGATTGAAAATAGGAAGAAAAAAGGAGGTCTTTCTTTATGAACGTTGGAACATGTGTAGTAGGAATCCTTTTGCTGATTCTGGTAGGAAGCATTGTGATGAAGATGGTTCGAGATAAAAAGAATGGAAAATCCTCTTGCGGCGGTCAGTGCAGTTGTTGTGCACACGCTGGCGTATGCCATCCGTCGTCTCCTCAGGCTGTCAAAAAACAAAAGTAATGCAGTTTGGGGTAGTGTTCCCATTGCCCCAATTTTTCTCCATACCAAACTTGCGAGCTGCCTGCATCCGGTTTTGCTGGATGCAGGCAGCTTGTTTTTGTGAGAAGCTTGCAATTCACTGAAGAATATGCTATAATGACAGGCAATTGAACCCGTATGCGGGCAGATGGAGTGTATCAAATGAAAAAACGAACAACAGGGATTTTGATTGGGATTGTTTGTCTGTTGCTGCTGGCTGGAGGAATCGGCAGCTATGTGGTGCAGCATCTTTCCCATGCACAGAAAATAGCAGTCATCTACCAGGATGATACCGTGGTTCGGCGGATTGATTTGAATGCCGTTACAGAATCGTATACCATTACCATTTCCGGAGAAGACGGTGCAGAAAACGTCATTCGGGTTTCTCCTGGTTCCATTTGTATGGAGTCTGCCAGCTGTCCGGATCATCTGTGTGTCAAGCAGGGGAGCATCTCGGATGGAATCCTGCCGATTGTCTGTCTGCCCAATCATGTGCGCATTCAGATTACCGGAGATGAGGAGGGGAAGCGCTATGACGCATAACGCCATTCGAAAAATGGTGATGCTGAGCTTATATGCTGCCATTGCGCTGGCGCTGTTTGTTTTGGAAGCACAAATCCCAATTCCAGTCGCCATTCCAGGGGTGAAGCTGGGACTCGCCAATGTTGTAACACTGCTGGTTTTGACACAGTATCGTGCACGGGATGCCTTTGCTGTTTTGGTGGTGCGGATTTTGCTGGGCAGTATGTTCGGCGGGCAGATGGTTGGTTTCCTCTATTCCATGGCAGGCGGTCTTTGCTGCTTTTTTGCCATGTGGGGATGCAGCCGGCTGCTGCATCGCAAGCAGCTTTGGTTCACCAGTGTGATCGGCGCCGTGTTTCATAACATTGGGCAAATCCTTGCCGCCGTATGGGTAATGGGTTCGATACAGGTGTTGGCGTATTTTCCGTTTCTCTTGCTTTCCGGATGTATCACTGGATTGTTTACCGGACTGGCAGCAGGCTTTTTAACCAGCAGGATGCATCCAAAATCCGGAAAATCAAGCGTTTCAAAGTGGCAAAAATGAGAAAATGCCCATATTTTTCATGGAAATAAACCCAAAAAGCGTGTTGACAAGAAATAGGGGATATGCTATAATATTATTAGTTAAATCTTGACGGTTTCATCAATGAGATGTGTATGGGCAAAGGAGCTTTCCAAGTGTGCAAAAGGGAACCGTCGAACGTGCTTGCTGAAAGAAATCTGAATCATGGTGATGAGGTACAGCATCATCATTCTTTTTTATGTGTACAGCAGAATGCTTGTTCCAATGAAAAAGGTCTGTACGGTATCGAAACGACGTGCAGGATGGTGAATGAAAAAGGTGGATAAATGTTCAGTAAAAGAAACGATAAGGCCATGTGCTTTTTGAGATGGCGTCGGAATTAAGGATGTATGAGTAGTGGCTGGAATGAAGGTCTTGTTTGTTGCTTCTGTTGTGAAAAAACATATTAATCAATTTCACATTCCTTACTTAAAATGGTTTCAGGATCATGGATTTGAGGTGCATGTATGTGCAGGCAATGACTTTGAACCTGGAGAAGTCTGTGAAATCCCGTATTGTGATAAGTATTATGAGGTTCCATTTTGCCGCTCCCCATTTAAGCTGCAAAATTTTCAGGCATATCGTACCTTGAAAAAAATCATTGAAACCGAACAGTATGATCTGATTCACTGTAATACGCCGGTTGCTGCGGCCATTACCCGTGTAGCAGGTCGAAAGGTACGCAAAAGAGGAACAAAAATTATTTATACGGCCCATGGATTTCACTTTTTTCAGGGTGCGCCTCGTTCGGCAAAGCTTTACTACATCATTGAGAAATTGTTGGCTCCTATGACGGATGCCATTGTGACCATCAACCAGGAGGACTATGCAGCAGCTCGTTCGTTCTGCAAGCATTGTCGCTGTGACAGCTACTTGCTGCATGGAACAGGTGTTGATACCGTAAAAATTCAGAAGACAAAGGTAGATGTAGCAGCGCTTCGGAAAAAGATTGGCATTCCAACAGATGCATTTGTGGTGATGACAACGGTTGAAATTAACCGCAATAAGAACCTGGATACAGCGCTTCGGGCATTTGCAAAAGTCTGCACCGAAGATATGTACTATCTGATTTGCGGGAGCGGTGATATGAAAACCGCTTGCCAGCAGCTTGCCAAGGACTTGCAAATTGAACAGCATGTGATCTTTGCCGGGTATCGGTATGATGTCTTTGAACTGCTGTACGCAGCAGATCTTTTTTTGTTTCCTTCTCATCGGGAAGGATTGGGCATTGCGGCACTGGAAGCGATGTCGGCTGGGTTGCCGCTGGTTGCGTCTAATATTCGAGGTGTGACAGAATATGCGGTGGATCAGAAGAACAGCCTGCTGTTTGCGCCGGATGATGTGGATGGGTTTGCCTCTGCGATTCAGCGTTTACATGAAGATGAACCGCTGCGGAAGCAGCTGGGGGATGCTGCTTACCATTCCGTTGAAAAATTTGATGTGCGCAATTCTGTATTTGTGATGGAACAAATTTATCGAACGTATTTGGATATTCCGGGATCTCCGATGGCGGATCCTTCCGGAGCGAAGCGGGATACCTATGCCGTGAAAGGATGAGAACATTGACTGCAAACGCATCTGTTATTTCCAGGAAATATCAGTCTGTCCTGCACCAAAGCCCTGTTATGGAACAAGCTGTGCAGGCAGTTTTGCAGCAGGAGTCTACCTGGACGGATTTGCAGCAATTGACACTGTGTGTGACAGCGCCGGTTCTGATCGCCTATGTGCAGTGGGTGCTGGATCAGGCGGTTGCACGAAAGATCAAGCAGATTTATTTTCTCTCCAGAGATGGATATGTGATGCATCGTATTGCGCAGAAGCTGCTGGCGGCAGCTCCTCGCCCGGTACGATGCAGTTATTTTTACTGTTCCCGTTTTTCTCTGCGTATGGCGGCATATTGTCTGGATGAGCAGGCAGCTTATGACCGCTTTTTTGTGCGGGCAGCGCATCTGACTGCACGGAGTGTGCTGGAACGAGGTGCCTTTACGCAGGCAGAACGAGAGCAGATTTATGCAGATATTGCGTTTCCGCCGGAAACGGAACAACAGCCGTTTGACACGGCTGCCTTTCGGCAGTTCTGTACTGAGTTGCGGGCATCTGCGGTTTTTCACGATTTGTTGATGGCACGTTCCCGGGAAGCTTATCAGATGACGAAAGCTTACTTCCAGCAGGAAGGGCTTCTGAATGCGGATGCCACCTGTGCCATTGTAGATACCGGCTGGACAGGAACGACACAGACGGTTTGCCAGCAGCTATTACATGCAATGGGCGGAACCGGAAAGCTGCATGGTTTTTATTTTGGCATGTTGGAATATCCGCAGACGGGGCCGGATCCGGATATGCATGCCTATTACTTTACGCCGCGTACCCATATGGGACGGCGGTTAAAATTCAATCACAATGTGTTGGAATGTATGTGTGCTGCACCGCATGGCATGACCATTGGGTATCGAGATACGGGAACGAAAATCGAACCGATTTTTCAGGAAGAACGAACGCTGCCAACCCATCAGGAAGCGGTTCGACAGCAGCTTGCCTGTGTGATGCAGGTAACCGATCAATTGTGCCGGCAGGCGGTTTCATGGCAGGGCGATCATACTGATTTGGTACAGGGATTATTGGTGCGCATGATGTATCATCCGCTTCCGGAAGAAGCGGCTGCTATGCAGGCGTTTCAATTTTGCGATGATGTGACGGAGGGCTACTTCCGAACGGTCAGTGAAGTCTGTACCAAGCAGCGACTGAAAAGCTATCTGCTGCATCGCCGCATATATGCCTATCTGCATGGCGGAGCAAAATCAGCTGCGGACTTGGACAGCGGATTGTTTTGGACTTACGGTTCGGTTGCGCTTTCTCCGTTGAAAGGGAAACATTGGTATCGGATGCAATTTTGGATATGGGATTTTCTGCGAACAGCTGCTTTGCAGCGAAAGGGGAATTGAAATGAAACAACCATGCATTTCCGTCATTATGGGCGTTTACAATTGTCCGTCTGAACGCATGCTGACACGTGCGGTTCAGTCCATCCTGGATCAAACCTTCCGGGATTTTGAATTCTTGATTTGTGACGATGGCTCTCAAAATGAAACCTATCAGTGGCTGGAAAAGCTTGCTGCGAAGGACGAGCGGATTGTTCTGCTGCGCAATCGACGCAATATGTCTCTGGCATATTCGTTAAACCGCTGCATTGAGCATGCAAATGGACTGTACATTGCCCGGCAGGATGCCGATGATTATTCTGAACCGACTCGTTTTGCCAAGCAGATCGATTATCTGAACAATCATCCAAGTGTGAGTTTGGTTGGTTCGAACTGCAATTTGTACCGGGGAAACGGCGAAATTTATGATACCCGGAAAATGCCGCTTTGCCCGACTCGCCTGAGCTTCCTGTACAATTCCCCCTACATTCATGGAACGCTGATGCTGCGCCGGGAAGTGTTCGATCAGGTCGGAATTTATAAGATGTGCGGTTTCTGTGGAAAATATGAGGATTATGACTTGTTGATGCGAATTTATCAGCACAAGCTGCAAGGCGTTAACATCCAGGAATGCCTCTATACCTTTAACTGGGATCTGGAGGAACGGCATATCAAACGCATTATGCGGATTGATGAAACGGTGGTGCGGCTGAAGGGATTTTGCCGGCTGCATCTGATGCCGAAGGGATTGTTATATGCACTCAAGCCGGTGGCAATTATGTTGTTGCCGCATGGCATGGTCACATGGCTGAAGCGGCAATTGAAACGGGTGTAGATAGATGCGAATATTACGAAAAGCACAGCGGTTTTTACGAGACCGAAATCCAGAACTTACATATTGTTATCGGCAATACTGCTGCCTCAAACAGCAGCAGGGAACGCTTCGTCCGATTCAGGCACAGCTGTATTTGCTGCGCCTAAACGGGCGTTTTTATTTGCGCGGACGGCGGAGCTTGTCCACTTTGCAGGTGCCGCAGTATCAAACCATTGCAAGACCAATCATTCCCAGTCTAGCAGAGCAGTCTCCTCAGCAGCTTGCGGAGCAAATGCTGCAATATGATGCCGTTTCGTTCGATGTGTTTGACACACTGCTGCTGCGTCCGGCTTTGCAGCCATCGGATTTATTTGCAGTGGTGGGAAGTCGGCTGCATCTTCCGGACTTTCCAAATATGCGAATACAAGCGGAGCAGGAAGCCCGCCGAAAGGATCGCTGCGCCGGAGGAACCGGAGAGATTACACTTGCCGCTATTTATCAGGAATTGCAGCAGAAAACAGGACTATCTGCTGCGCTTGGCATGCAGACAGAATGGAACGTGGAGTGTGATCTCTGTTATGCCAATCCCTATCTGCTGGAGGTATTTGAACGAGTTCGGGCAGCTGGAATGCCACTGTATGTGACGTCTGATATGTATTTGCCGGAAGAACAAATTCGGCAGCTGCTGGAACGAAACGGATTCAGTGGCTTTCGAAAAATTTTGGTATCCTGCATGCACGGCGGCGGAAAATACAACGGTGTTCTGTTTCGGGTTCTACAGGAAACTGCCGGAACCAGCCGCATTTTGCATGTGGGCGATCGGCTGGATAGCGATGTGCGCTGCGCCCGTCAGGCGGGATTGGATGCGGTGCAGATTCCAGCAGCAGTCCAGATTGGACTTCCGTTCTGGCCGATTTTTCGAATGACATCCACAATTGGTTCTGCTTACGGCGGTATGGTGAACGGCTGGCTCTACCATGGTGCCAATGCCTGTTCGCCGCAGTATGCATATGGCTTTGCTTGCGGGGGTATCCTATGGATAGGCTTTTGTGGTTGGCTGCTGGAGCAGGCGGCGGTACCTCTGCATGCAGATTTGCTTTTGGAGCAGGTGGAGCAGCTGCTGCGGGGCACTTCTTCAATGGGTGCTGTCTTTTATGATGCTGCGGAACAAACTGCGGTTCCAACTATGTTTTGGGATACACGAGCAAGTGCCTGCTATTTTTCTGAGCAGGAACAGCAGCTTTTACCGTCGGCCGCATGCGCTTTGCTGTGGGAAGATACGGTGCAGCAGGGGATTCTGGATGCGGCTCGCTGGTACTTGCGGCACTTTGCAAAGGATCCGGCATGGATGCGCATTTCCAAGCAGGATGCGGTGGCACCGCTGCTGGCACTTTGTCAAGCATATCCAGAGTCCATTCCTGTGCCGGAACAGATGGCTTTCGACAAAAAAATGGAAAAAAAGTAGAGAATCACTTGCAATGCGGCGGCAGATATGCTATAATGAGGAAGAATACACAAATCAGGATCAACCGGCTGTAAGACGGGTATTCATAATTTGTATTCAGTGTTTCGGAGGCAAAATCCGGAACAAGTTATTCGTATGTTAATATGAAGTTAGGAGGATACGTAACGTGGAAAATATTGTCAAAAAGGGTAAGAAGGTTGCAATTCTGGGTGCAGGAAATGTAGGTGCATCTATTGCCTTTACACTGGCTTTGAAGGGCCTTTGTTCTGAAATGGTTCTGATTGACATCAATAAGGATAAGGCAAAGGGCGAAGCAATGGATATCATGCAGGGTACTGCATTCTGTCCGTCTATCGAGATCAAGAATGGTGATTACCCGGATGCAGTGGATTCCGATTTGGTTATCATTACAGTTGGTATTGCTAGAAAGCCGGGACAGACCAGAATCGATCTTTGTAAGACCAATGCAAAGATTATGGCTTCTGTTATGCCGGAAATCACAAAATATGCACCGGATGCAAACTACATCGTAGTCAGCAATCCGGTTGACGTACTGACCTATGAAGCCATCCAGGTTTCCGGTCTGAGCCCGAAGCAGGTCATGGGTTCTGGTACGGTATTGGATTCCGCACGTCTGCGTACTTGTCTGGCCGATCACGCTGGCGTAAACGTAAAGAACATTCATGCATTTGTATTTGGTGAACACGGCGATTCCTCTATGATTCCGTGGTCTCTGGCAACAATCGGCGGCATGTCCTTTGATGCATACTGCAAGGCAGTAGAAGACCTGGGCGATAAGGATGCTATTCAGCAGGAAGTTCGTGCAGGCGGCGCAGAGGTAATCAAGTGCAAGGGTGCTACCTACTATGCCATTGCATTGTCTGTTAGCCAGATCGCAGAAGCAATCCTGCGGGATACACAGGCTGTTTTGACGGTATCTACTTTGATGGATGGTTCTCGTTATGGCGTGAAGGACGTATGTCTGAGCCTGCCCTGCGTAGTTGGCGCAAACGGAATTGAACGGGAACTGACTCCGATTCTGACCGCAGAAGAAGAAGCTGCCGTTCAGAAGAGTGCTGCTGCTCTGCGCAGTGTCATCGATCAGATGAAAGCTGAATAAGGAAAGGACTTATAAAAACTATGGATTACGCAAAAGAATCTTTAAGATTGCATCAGGAATGGCAAGGAAAAATTGAAGTGACATTGCGTGCACCGCTGGAAACCAGCGATGACCTGTCCCTGGCGTACACACCTGGTGTTGCACAGCCGTGCCTGGAGATTCAAAAGGATATTAGCAAAAGCTATGACCTGACCAGACGAGGCAATTTGGTAGCAGTTGTAACAGATGGTACAGCTGTTTTGGGATTGGGCGATATCGGTCCGGAAGCCGGCATGCCGGTTATGGAAGGAAAGTGCGCCCTGTTTAAGCGCTTTGGCAATGTAGACGCAATTCCGCTCTGCATTCGTTCCAAGGATGTAGACGAGATTGTCAATACCGTTCGTCTGCTGGCAGGCAGCTTCGGCGGCGTAAACCTGGAAGATATTTCCGCACCGCGCTGCTTCGAAATTGAAAAGCGTCTGAAGGAATGCTGTGACATTCCGATTTTCCACGACGATCAGCACGGAACAGCAGTTGTTTGCCTGGCTGCTATGCTGAACGCTTTGAAGCTGGTCAACAAGAAGATTGAAGATGTAAAGGTTGTAACCAGCGGTGCTGGTGCAGCTGGTATTGCCATCATCAAGCTGTTGATTGCAATGGGTCTAGATCCGCATCACGTTATTCTGTGTGACCGTCACGGTGCAATCTACGAAGGCCGGGATTATCTGAATCAGGAAAAGGAAGAAATGGCAAAGATTACCAACAGCGGAAAGCGTGCTGGTACTTTGGCAGAAATGCTGGTTGGCGCAGATGTCTTCATTGGCGTTTCTGCACCGGGCTGCGTAACACCGGAAATGGTAAAGAGCATGGCCCCGAATCCGGTTCTGTTCCCGATGGCAAATCCGACACCGGAAATTATGCCGGATCTTGCACTGGAAGCTGGCGCTGCAGTTGTTGGAACGGGACGCAGTGACTTCCCGAATCAGATCAACAACGTTCTGGCATTCCCGGGTATTTTCCGTGGTGCACTGGACGTACGTGCAAGCGAGATCAATGATGCAATGAATATTGCTGCTGCAAAGGCAATTGCCGCTTTTGTAACGGATGACAAGCTGGCAGCAGATTATATCATTCCAAACGCACTGGAAGCAGGCGTAGCAGAAGCAGTTGCTGCTGCTGTTGCACAGGCTGCAAAGGATACTGGTGTAGCACGTCAGTAAAAAATGTGCTGGAACCTGTACGGGTAGAAGTGTTTTCTATCGGTGCAGGTTCTTTTTGTAGATAAAAATGTCGAAAAATGTCGAATCAGGAAGTGAAGCATGACAGAAAAGCAAAAAGCGGTTTTAGCAAAAACGATCGGAACCATTTGCGTTTGCGGTTTTTTCCTAGTATTGAGCCGGGGACTCTGGAAGGATGCTGCTTCTGGTTCTCTCTCCAGTCGTTCAGCAGTGCGGATTCTGGAGTCTGCTTCGGAATCAAAAACAACTGTGTCCAGTTCTGCCTTGCAAAGCGAGCCAGAACAGCCTTCTCATACTTCTGTCTCCAAACAAAAGACATCCAAGACCAAGAAAAGCACTGCACGGCAAGCGTCAGCATCTGCATCGGGCGCAGCAGAATCGGAAGGCATAGAGGTATCCTTTCCGTTGAATTTGAATACCGCAACGGTAGAGGAACTGACGGCATTGGATGGCGTGGGAACAGTGCTGGCGGAACGAATCGTTGCCTATCGGGAAGCGTGCGGCGGATTCTCGAATCGTATGCAGCTGCTGGAGATTTCCGGAATCGGAGAGCAGAAACTGGCTGCCATTTACGATTTTCTTTATCTGGACGAGGAGCAGCCTTTGGAAAATGAAGAGGATGGAGAAACGGCATGGGAAACGGAACAACCGGCAGATTGGGAGGATGTCCCCGCTGAATCGATGCCAGATGCAGCAGAAGAATTGGAACCGATTGACCTGAATCAGGCAACACTTGCGGACTTGATGCAGATTCCAGATATGTCAGAAGCCTTAGCCGAACAGATTCTTGCACTGCGGGAAGAGATTACAGCCTTTCAATCGGTTTATGAGTTGTTGTATGCAGAAGGTATGACAACGGAGCGCTGGAAGGCGATTTGCCCCTACGTCACGGTAAATCCATAGGAAATATTACCCGGAATGTTTGGAAATCTAGCAAAAATGACTGGAATTCTCGATTTAACCATTTTGTAATCTTTTTACAGAGAAGCAAAAAAATATAGCAGAATCAACAAAAAACCAACCTAAATTTTATTCGCTATTACTAAAAAAAATGAAAGAATGGTATCCCCCATTGACTTTTTGCGGGTTTTGATGTATAGTAAACATATTATAGGAAATGTGCATAAGGATTGTTGTGCATTTTTTTCGGTTTGCGCGGAAAATCGAAACGTAATCTATAAATCCGCATATTATATTTCACAATATAATATATATATTTTAAGGAGGAAGTTTTCCAATGAACAAATTAAAAAGAACTTTGGCTCTGATGGCTGCTCTGGCTATGACTGCTACTGCATTCGTAGGATGCGGCAGCGATGATTCCAGCAGCTCTTCTAGCAGCAGCTCTGAAAGCTCTGCTGAATCTTCTGAGTCCAGCGAGGCAGAATCTTCTGAAGAATCTTCTGAAGAATCTTCTGAATCCAGCGAAACCGCTTCTGGTTATCAGAACGTTGACATCCCGGCACTGGGCGAACCGGATGGTTCCCTGAAGGATGGTGGCGACAAGCTGACCGTTCTGTGCTGGACTGAAGACGACTTGAAGGACATGTATGATGTTGTTGCTGATGCAACTGGCATGGACAAGAGCATGATCACCTATAAGAACGTAGGCACTAGCGGTACTCAAGCTAACGAAAAGTATGCACAGGTATTCTCTTCTGGCGACGACGTTGACCTGTACTTCTGCGATGCAGACTGGAACATGGCTTATCAGAACAACGATGAGTATTCCGCTCCGCTGTCTGCTGTAGGTATTACAGAAGATATGTATGCAAATGCATACGGCTACACCGTAGCTATGGGTACTGATAAGAACGGCGTTCTGAAGGGTGCTTCTTGGCAGGCTGCAGCTGGTGGCTACTGCTACAGAACTGACCTGGCTGAACAGTATCTGGGTATCAAAGATGCTGACGCTATGCAGGCTAAGATCAGCAACTGGGATGATTTCTGGGCAACCGCTAAGGAAGTTTACGATGCATCTTCCGGCGAGACCGCTATGGCTGACTCTGTAGACGGCGTTTGGAGAGCATACTCCAACGGTAACAGAACTTCTGCATGGGTACAGGATGGAAAGATCACTGCTGACAACGCAGCTGCTTGCCTGGGTGACTTCATCTCCATGGCTAAGACCAACTACGATGCAGGTTACATCACTGGTGCTTCTCAGTGGACCGATGACTGGCTCCCGCAGGGTATGAGCGATGGTCCTCAGGCTAACAAGACCTTCGGCTTCTTCTTCCCGACATGGTCTCTGTCTACTGGTTCTCAGCTGGAAACTGCTGAAGGCGGCGAAGGCGGTTCTACATACGGCAAGTACAATATCGTTAACGGACCGACAAGCTGGTTCTGGGGCGGTACATGGATCTGCGTATATCCGAAGACCGATAATGCTAAGGAAGCTGGTCAGTTCATCTACTCTATGACTTGTGATGCAGATGCAATGCAGAAGTATGTAGATAAGCACTCTGACTTCGTAAACAACAAGGGCGTAATGAACGCAACTGTTGAAGCTGGTACAAACAGCAACCCGAGACTGGGTGGACAGGATCAGTTCGCTGTTCTGTTCGATACTGCTGATAAGATTGATATGAGCATTGCTACTCAGTACGATGCAACCATCAACTCTGAACTGCAGACTGCTATTAAGGATTACTGCCAGGGCACAACTTCTTCTGAAGAAGACTGCCTGAATGCATTCCTGGATTCTCTGGCTACTAAGCTGTCTGACGTAACAGTTGAATAATTTTTTCACTCTATTATGATGTGAAAGCTATATGAATATACATCCTGCATGGCATTTTGCCATGCAGGTGTGTATTTGTATTTTTATTTTCTACTATCTACTATTTTACTAAATTTTTGAGAGGGTGTGTTCCAATGGCATCGACGGCACAAAGTCGTATTAAGTCGATTAGCTATGCCAAGTATGGATATATGTTCATCGCACCATTTTTCCTTGTTTACGCATTCTTCCAAGTATGGCCTCTTATCAATACCTTCCTGCTGAGCTTTCATGGCAATGGCGGAGACAATCAGCCGTTTGTAGGATTGGAGAATTATCAGACGCTTTTGTTTGGTGGGGATGACCGTAGAACACGTGCGTTTAATGTACAATTTTTCCAGGCATTCAAGAATACCATTATTTTGTGGATCGGCAACTTTATTCCGCAGATTTTCCTCTCCTTGCTGCTTGCTGTTTGGTTTACAGATTCTAAATTGCATATTCCCGGAAAAGGTGCATTTAAGGTAATTATGTACCTGCCGAATATCATCACAGCTGTATCTGTTGCAGCGCTGTTTATGCGTTTTATGTCTAATACAGATACTTGTGCTGCTAACACAATTTTGGGCATGATGGGAAAAGACACAATTAAATTTGAAAACGATCCAACATGGAGTAGAGGAATTGTCATGTTTATCCAGACCTGGTTATGGTTTGGTAATACCATGATTATGATGATGTCCGGTATCATGGGCATCAATCCGTCCTTGTTCGAAGCTGCAAATATCGATGGTGCAACCAGTGGCCAGATTTTGAGAAAAATCACACTGCCGCTGCTGCGTCCGATGGTTGTTTACACCTTGATCACTTCTATGATCGGTGGTTTGCAGATGTTCGATATTCCGTTCCTGTATCATACTGCTGCCGGTGACATTAAGGATCACCTGCGTACCGTTGCTGTATTCGTTTACGAACAGTTCCGTGTCGGCAACAACGTACATAGCCAGCAGTACGGCATCGCCGGTGCCGCTTCTATGATCTTGTTTGTTATCACAGTTATTTTGGGAAGCTTTGTTTTCATGATGAACCGTGATGCAGATGAAGCAAGAAAGAAGAAGGAAAGAAAAGAACTGGTAAAGGCGTATAAGCGTCAGCAGAAGCTTGCAAAGAATGGAGGCGTTGACATCTAATGGAAAATGTAGGTGTAAAAGATAATTATATCATGGTGCAGCGCATTAAATCCATACTTTGTTTTATTGTATGCCTGCTGTTAGCTGCTATTTGTATTGTACCGCTGTGGATCATGGTGTGTAACGCAACACACGCACGTGATTACTTGAGTACACATCCAATTAATTTCTGGTTTGGTGGAGATTTCGGAACCAACTTCTATAACATTTCCAAGGGTAATATGGCACAATTTTCGGACTTCAATGTTTGGAGAGGCTATTTGAACTCCCTGATCATCGCAGGTGGCTCTACTATTTTGACAGTATTCTTCTCTGCAATGACCGCTTACGGTTTGACCGTTTACAATTTCAAGATTCGTGACGGTGCATATACTGTAATCCTGGCTGTTATGATGGTGCCGATCCAGGTTGTATCAACTGGTTTCGTACAGTTCATGGTTGGTACTTTGGGTCTGGCAAACTCCTACATCCCGTTGATTGTACCTGCAATTGCAGCACCTGCGGTTGTATTCTACATGAGACAATACATGAAGTCCTCCTTCCCGTTGGATATTGTAGAGGCTGCACGTATTGACGGATGCGGAGAATTCCGTACCTTCCTTTCCATCGCAATTCCGATGATGAAGCCGGCAGTTGCTGTACAGGCAATTTTCGCTTTCGTACAGAACTGGAACAACTACTATACACAGAACATGATTATTCTGAGTAGAACAAACCGTTACACCATGCCGATCATGATCCAGAACGTTTTGGGTCAAGATAAGCACCCGGATGCTGGTGCACAGTATGCAGCTGTTGCATTGTCCATCATTCCGATCGTTGTAATTTATCTGTGCCTCTCTCGTTTCATCGTTGCTGGTGTAGCGCTGGGCGGCGTAAAGGAATAAGTTTCTTTCAAAGAGCTACTACAAAAAGCCATGGTAAGCAATTACCATGGCTTTTTTGATGCATGCTCTCCTTAGCAAGTTTCTTGTAAGAAGGAAGAATCCCTTCCAGAAGCGTATTGGAAACGCCTCTAGGCCCTTTCCAGTTTTGTTAGGGGTAGTTCCCTATAAGAAAGTTGCAATGCTTTAAAGCGCAATAAAAAGCGCCTCTGTGCGGTCATTTTTCTGACGCGTACAGAGGCGCTTCTCTTTTGTAGAACCGTTTACTTTTTCTCTTTGCTTTGCCGCGCAGCAGAAAGCGTATTTTTCAGCAGCATGGCAACGGTCATTGGGCCAACACCGCCTGGAACCGGTGTGAGGTAGCTGGCACGTTCGGCAACAGCATCGTATTCCACATCGCCGCAAAGGGAGCCATCCTCCATCTGATACAGCCCAACATCAATGACAATTGCTTGCTCTTTTACCATATCAGCTGTAACCACATGCGGCTTTCCGACCGCAGAAATTAAAATATCTGCTTCCTTGCAAATGCTTTGTAACTGATCGGTTTTGGAATGGCAGATAGTAACCGTGGCATCCTTTTGCAAAAGCAGCATGGCGAGTGGCTTTCCAACAAGATTACTGCGTCCAATGATGACACAGTGCTTTCCGCTGAGGGAAACGCCTGTGCTTTCAATTAGTTCCAGAATGCCAGCTGGCGTACAGGGAAGCAGCCCCGGTTTTCCCTCCATCAGGCAGCCCATACTATAAGGTGAATAGGCATCCACATCTTTTTGTACTGCGATGGAGGCCAACACCCGTTTGGTGTCAATCAGTTCCGGAAGAGGAAGCTGCACAAGAATCCCATGAATTTTGGGATCCTTGTTCAATACGCCGATTAAATCCAGCAGCTGTTCCGTTGTTGCATTGTTGTTCATCTTGTACTCAGAAACATGAAAATCCATATCGCTGCAAGCTTGCAGTTGAATCTGCGTATAAAGCTGACTGAGCGGCTCGTTTCCCACTTGAATAATGGCGAGTCCTGGGTGAATACCGTACGCATCAAACAGTGCAGCGGCTTCTTTCTTTACCGTTGTGCGAATTTTTGCAGCTACAATTTTTCCATGAATGGGTTTCCCCATAATTATTCCTCCTCTGGTTCTGAAGCAGTGGATTCTGTTTCTTCTACTGGTTCTGCTTCTGCGGCAGGTGTGCCTGCATCTTCAGCAGCATCTGTTTCAGATTGTGCTACCGGTTCGGAATCGGCATCCGATTCTGTCTCTTCTGCGACATTTATTTCCTTTACAGATTTTTGGTTCCGTGCTTCATAAGCAGCCAGTGCATCTTTTGCTGCTTGTGTGTCTTTATAAAGTTGATATTCGCCGCCCATACGCTTGACACGGCTGAGAAAGACAATTTGTAGAATTACGGAGACAATGACACAAACAGCTGCCAGAGCCTGAGAAACCCGTACGTTTCCAATAACCAAACTGTCTACACGGAGTCCCTCAATGAAAAATCTGCCCAGTCCATACCATGCGATATAAGTCAGGAAGATTTGACCGTCAAACTTTCTGATTTTCTTGGCAAAGAGCGCCAGCAGGACAAAGCCAACCAGGCACCAAATAGATTCATATAAAAAACAAGGATGTACCGGTCGATCCGGGGAGAGTTCTTCTCCGAAGTGTAAGTAAAAGTTGGTGTTGAGGTATCCGTTTTGATCCGAAATCCAGTTTTGGATGCGGCCGCCAGACATGCCGAATAGGCTGTCTGTGTTTTTGCCGAATGCTTCCTGATTGAAGAAGTTGCCCCATCTTCCGATGCCTTGCCCCAGCAGGAATCCAATGCTGCAGATGTCCAGCAGCGGCAAAATGGGAACCTTTCGAAGTTTTGCCACGAGACAGCCAACCAAAACAGAACCGATCAAGCCGCCATAAATGGCAAGTCCGCCTTGCCGCAGGTTGAAAATGGATTTCCAATCGCCGGCATAGTGATCCCATTCCAAAAGGACGTAGTACAAGCGGGCACCTACTACACCGCCGACGATACCGCCGATGATGGCATCGATGGCACGATCGGGATCAATGCCATATTGTTTCATCTGCGTAAATGCATAAATCATTGCCAGCAGCAAGCCAAGGGTAATGATTAACCCATACCACTGCACATCAATTCCAAAAATAGTAAATGCGGTACTATTTAAATGGATGTCAATGCCAAGTCGTGGGAATACAATTTCATTATAAGATAAATTGTTCAGTGAAGTTTCAGTCGCTTCCATTGTGATCACAGGAAACAGCAGATTCTGTAAGCAGCTGTTTCCGACTCCTTTCTAAGTGATTGATTGTTATCGTGCGCAGCTTTCCATCATGGAGAGGGTTGAATTGGCAGGATGCACTTCTTCCCGCAGATAGCGGTTTGCCTCCTCCAGGGTGAACTGTGACAGAACAGAGAGAACTGCATACGGTGTGACGCCGTTCATATGTGCATTGAGCATGGCATTTGCAACGGCAGAAACGGAATTCAGCTCCCGTACCATAGAACCATACGTGGATTTTTTTACTTCTTCGAAGCGTTCCGGATCCAAACCATCACGCTGCGCAGTTTGAATGGCTTCCATGATTTTTTCCCGTACTGTGCGTGGCTTTGTGGATTCGCCTTCAAATAGAATGGTGAAATAGCCGTCTCCGTTGAATACTTCTCCGGAAAATGTGTTGTTGATGAGCTGCTCCTGCATCATGGATTGATACAATGGGGAGCCACTGTCCGTCAGAATCTGAATGATGAAGTAGGCTGCCAGCTCAGCATGAACGCTTTCCATGCCGTTTTTAGGAGCACACTTGATGCCAAGGTGAAACAATGGAACACCAATGGGTGCCTGATCTACAATTTCTGATTGTACAATAGAAGCAGGTTCCTCCGGGAAGACGGTTTCCAGTTGGATATCTTCACAGGGCTTTAGGAGACGGTCTGCCAGTGGAAGAATTTCTTCTACTTTACAGTTTCCGGCAATTGAGAGAACCATGTTGTGCAAATTATAAAAGGTATGGTAACAGCGGTATAGGAGCTGATCGGTAATTTCTGCAATGCTTTCTACGGTTCCGGCAATGTCAATCTTTACGGGATGGTTGTGGTACAGTCCCTGTAACATGTGGAAGAAAACCCGCCAGCCGGGATCATCGTCACACATCCGAATTTCTTGTCCGATGATGCCCTGTTCTTTGGCAACATTTTCTGGCGTAAAGTAAGGGGACTGCACGAAGGAGAGAAGAATCTCCAGCGAATCCAGGTAATGATCGGAGCAGCGGAACAGATAACAGGTTTTATCGAATGATGTGAACGCATTTCCCTCTGCGCCGGTTTTGGCATAGAGTGCAAATACATCGCTGTCCTCATTTTCAAACAGCTTGTGCTCCAAAAAATGTGCAATTCCCTCTGGAACGGTGCAGAAGTCCGGCTCCTGCGCCGTTTTAAACTGGGTGTTGATGGAGCCGTACTTGGTGCCGAAGAGTGCCTCTGTGGTGTGGAATCCCGGCATTTCGCAGACATAGATGTCCAGCCCACTCTTATGGTGAATCAGTGTACAGGAATCTCCGGTTTGTTCACAAAGAATGGATTCTATGGTTGTTTCTCGCATCGATTAATCCTCCTGTTCCATACGGTAAATGGTATCCAGTACACAGCTGTTTGCTGCCTGAAGGATGTCTTCTCGTGTAACGGCTTGATAGCACTGCAATTCTTCTTCTAAGCTGCGGTCTGCATGGTGGCAGAATTGAGAAAAATACCACTTAATGTAGGAAGCCGGTGTGTCTCCAATGCCCTTTAAGGTATTGTAAGCGCTGTATTTTGCGTGTTCCAGTTCCTCATCGGTGAAGTGTCCGGCCTGCATTTCCTGCAATTGCAGCAGGATTTCCTGCTGTGCCGCTTCCATGTTTTCTGCTTCTACGCCGCAGTCTACTAGTAAGGTCTGTTTGGTTTCCAGATAGGTGCTGGTACAGTAATAGCAAAGACTCTTCTTTTCCCGCACATTCAGAAACAGTTTGGAAAACGGTGTTTGTCCGTACAGTAGATTCATCAGCTTCATGGCATAGGGATCCACTTGCTGTAGTTTAAAGGCCAGTGCCAACTTGGACTGATGAACTGGAAGCTTTTCTGTGATTGTGACAGGTTCCGGTTTGATTGGGCTGGCAGAGAAGAATGCGATTGGCTGAATCTTTGTGCGGTCCATTGCAGCAAAAGCGGCTTCCAAAGCTGGCTGAATGCGTGGATCCGGTGCAGGGCCTACGAAAAAGACTTCCACCGCAGCTGTTTGCAGCATCGTCTGGTAGGCAGCGAATGCAGATTCCGGTGTTACGGCAAGTGCATCTTCTTTGGTGCCATAGCAGGAGTAGGCAGCCGGTTCCGACTGAAAGGCAGTTTTACAGGTCTGCATTAGGGTATAGTCTCGTTTGTTGTTGATTTCCGCTTCAATGGTATCCAGCAGATCTTTCTGTTTGATTTGGAATTCCGGCTGGCAAAAGGCGCCATGTTCCGCATGCGGATGAAAGATGCAGTCCAGTACCAGTTGCAGCAATTCGCCCATCAGGTCTTCCTGTTCCAGAGCGAACGGATTGGCAATGGTGGAACCGCTGACCGTAATAGACTGAAGGTCACCCTGCTTGGACAGTGCCAGAAAGAGAGAAGCGCCGTATAGCAGATTGACTTTTTTGCTCAGCGCAGCCAAAGACGGGTACTTCTGACAGCTGGTGGTAAGCAGGCTGCCTGCCAGTGCATGTGCAGCAGCATGTGCCGGATGCAGCGGCAGCAAAAATCGTACTTTCAGCGTATTGGTTTTAAATTTCGGATCGATGATCTGATGCAATCCGATAGAGTCAGACAACGCAATTCGTTGGTAGGATGTTGCCATAAACTAGAGATCCTTTCTATGGAGAACCTGTTCGCAGCATTCAGAGCGCAGGTTCTGAACAATTTGAAATTTCAAAATAGAAATATACCATATTATTATACCATAAACAGGGCAGAATTACCATCCCTTTTTCTGTAAATTTTAAAAAAATGGAAAAAAGTTGTTGGATTGAAAAGAAGTCTTTGAGAATGGTTGCAAATTTCATCTGGATTTGCTATAATGGAACCATAAAACAAACAAATCGAATGGAATGAGGCGTGAAAATCCCATGAGAACAATTACAGTACAAGCGAGTGAGTCTTACCCAATTTATATGGAGCGTGGTATTTTGGAACAGTGCGGTGCGCTGATTCGACAGGCAACCCATGCCAATACGCTTGCCGTGATTACCGATGATACCGTACAGGCACTTTATGGAGAAAAGCTGACAGCATGCTTGGAGCAAAGCGGCTTTTCCGTGGTACAGTTTGCTTTTCCGCACGGAGAAGCTTCTAAGTGTGCGGACACGCTGCTTCAAATTTATGCTTTTTTGGTCGAGCATCATATTACCCGAACAGACTGCTTGGTTGCACTGGGCGGCGGTGTAGTCGGAGATATTACCGGCTTTGCAGCAGCAACCTACCTGCGTGGTGTGGATTATGTTCAGATTCCGACCACGTTGCTGGCGCAGATTGATTCTTCTGTTGGCGGAAAAACGGCCATTGATCTGCCGAGCGGCAAGAACTTGGTCGGCGCTTTCAAACAGCCCAATTGTGTAATTTGCGATCCGGCAACACTGGAAACATTACCGCCTGCTTTTGTATCAGATGGAATGGGAGAAGCCATTAAATACGGTATGATCTGGGATGCCAAACTGTTTGATCAGATTGCATCGCATACCTTAGAGACACTGCCGGAGATTCTGGAGGATATGATTTATACCTGTATCGACATCAAGCGGCAGGTTGTAGAAGCAGATGAATTTGATACCGGAAAGCGTATGATTTTAAACTATGGACATACCTTAGGACATGCCATTGAAAGCTACTATCACTATCAGACCTATTCGCATGGCAGTGCTGTTGCAATCGGCATGTGTCTGATGGCACAAAGAACCTGTCCGAAGAACGTTTTGGAACGATTGGTGCAGTGCGTGGAGCAGTATCACTTGCCCAGCAGCGTACCAGTTCCCATGCAGGAATTGGTTGCGCATTGCGGAAAAGATAAGAAGTGTGCCGGTGCAACCATTCGATTCATTGTCTGCGAAACCATCGGCAAGGCGGAAATTCGTACCATGGATTTGGATGCCTTCGCTGCATTTATGGAGGAACAGTAAAACATGAAGATACAAATTGAACCCAGCCGCCTACAGGGAACGCTTTCTGTTCCGGCTTCCAAGAGTATTGCGCATCGTATGTTGATCTGTGCCGGTTTGGCAGAGGGCGTTTCCGTGGTGGAACGGGTTAGCTTTTCCAAAGATATTGAAGCAACCATTCATGCCATGGAGGCGTTGGGTGCTTCCTTCCAGATCGCAGGCAGTACTATTACAGTAACGGGCATCGGCAATCATACTGCCGTTTCCGAAGCCTCTATTCCATGTTGTGAAAGCGGTTCTACTCTGCGGTTTCTCATTCCGGTTGCAGCAGCACTCGGTGTTTCGGCAACCTTTTTTGGAGAGGGCAGACTGCCGCAGCGTCCGATCACAACTTATGTCCGGGAACTTTCTCAAAAGGGAATTCATTTTGACTATCAGAACACTATGCCGTTTTCCATAGACGGAACACTGCAAAGCGGTGATTTTTACTTGGAGGGAGATGTCTCCTCTCAATATGTCACGGGGCTTTTGTTTGCTCTTCCGCTTTTACCAGGCAATTCCCGGATTATTCTGCTGTCGCCGTTGCAGTCTAAGCCGTATGTTACCCTGACCATTGCCTGCATGAAGCAGTTCGGCGTAATGGTAGAAGAGACTGAGAACGGCTATGCCATTTCCGGCGGGCAGCATTATACCAGTTGCCGGACTGTGGTAGAGGGAGATTATTCTCAGGCAGCATTCTTCTATGTGGCAAATGCCATTGGAAATGCGGTACAGCTGGAAAATTTAAATCCCAACAGCGTGCAGGGCGATCAAAAAATCGTTGCAATTACGCAGACGCTGTGCTATAATAAAGAGAATGGTCTGCCTGTGCAGTTTGATTTGGATGCCACGGATATACCGGATTTGGTTCCGATTCTGGCTGTTTTGGGGACGTTTGGAACGCATCCGTCTCGTATTACCGGTGCACATCGCTTGAAAATCAAGGAAAGCGACCGCTTAGCAGCGATTTCTGAGCTGTTGAACCGGCTGGGCGGAAAAGTTACAGCCAATGAGGATGGACTGGAAATTGAACCGGTTCCCATGCTGCATGGTGGCACGGTAGACAGCTGCGGCGATCATCGCATTGCCATGTGTGCAGCCATTGCTGCCACGCGCTGTACCCATCCGGTTATCATTCTTGGTGGAGAGTCTGTGGAAAAGTCGTATCCGCAGTTTTATGAAGATTATAATGCTTTAGGAGGAAATGCCCATGTCGTCGTTTTGGAATAATCGAATTTCCATTTCTATTTTCGGAGAGTCTCATGGCCCGGCTATTGGGGTAACCATTGATAATTTGCCGCCGGGGGAATACATCGATATGGACAAGATCCATCAGTTTATGACACGCCGTGCCCCGAAGAAGGATGGAACCACCACGCCACGCAGTGAGAAGGATTTGCCGGAAGTACTTTCCGGTGTTCTGAATAACCGCACCACTGGCACACCGCTTTGCGCCATGATTCAGAATACGGATACCCGTTCCAAGGATTACAGCAACTTGGCAAAACTGCCGCGTCCTGGTCATGCCGATTATACCGGCGCCATGCGCTATCAGGGCTTCAATGATGTACGGGGCGGCGGTCACTTTTCCGGTCGTCTAACGGCACCGCTTTGTTTTGCAGGTGCAGTCTGCGGGCAGATTCTGGAACGGCGGGGCATCTATACCGGTGCGCACATTGCCGCTATTCATGGTATTCAGGACGATGCCTTTAGTCGGACACGTGTTTCCAAAGAGGACATTTTAGCAGTACGGGAAAAGAGCTTTCCGGTTATCAACGATGCACAGGGCAAATTGATGTGGGAGGATATTCAAAAGGCACGGATGGGACAGGAATCCTTGGGCGGTATTATTGAGTGTGCCGCAGTCAATGTGCCGGCTGGAATCGGTTCACCGATGTTTGACGGATTGGAAAATACCATTGCGCAGCTTGTTTTTGGGATTCCGGCTGTAAAGGGAATTGAATTTGGAGCAGGCTTCCAGGTTGCTGAAATGGTTGGCAGTCAGGATAACGACGCCTTTTATGTAGATGAAAATGGACATATCAAAACCAAGACCAATAATCATGGCGGTATTTTGGGCGGTATTTCTTCCGGTATGCCGATTACATTGAACGTTGCCATTAAGCCGACTGCATCCATTTCCAAGCCGCAGCAGACGGTGAACTTCCGGGAAAGAACAAATGAAATTCTGCAAATTCAGGGACGGCACGACCCTTGTATCGTACCACGGGCAGTTCCTTGTGTGGAAGCCGCAGTCAACCTGGCGCTGCTTTCTCATATGATGAATTATCCGCATTTTTAATGGAGGAAGTACAGGTATAGTATTTGGGAAAGAGGATTTCGCATGCAGGATAAAAATCTTCTAAAAATGTCAGAAATGGCAACGCCTACTGTAATGGATTCCTATACGGCGAGCATTTTGATTTGCTACTTGCTGCGCCGGATTGGGAAGCCTATACAAAAGGAACATCTATATGATATTGCAGTGGGAAATGAAATTATCAATTACTTTTTCTATCAGGAGTCGATTACCAATCTGATTCATCAAAATCTGATTCAGGTGATTCCGGACAAGCAAAATGTTCCCGCTTTTCAGCTGACGGATCGTGGAAGGGAATACGCCCGGCAGCTGAAAGAATACGTTTCCAAGCCCTATCGAAATAAGCTGGTTTCAGCAGCATTTCGGTATTTTGCCAAGATAAAACGGGAAAATGAAGTGAAACTGGAGTACATTCCGCTGAAAAAAGGCTATTATGTACATGTTCGCTGCTTGGATCGGGAATGTGATTTGCTGGATTTGAAACTGTATGCACCGGATTTGACGCAAGCCAAATTCCTGGGAGAACAAATTATGAAAAATCCAGCTGGATTTTACGGGAAGATTCTGGAAGCTGCTTTTTCCAACGAAGAAGCAGAGCTTTCGATTCCGGAGGAACAGAAGTGAAGCCGCAGGCGAACCGCCTGCGGCTTTTTTACAGTTTGATTGCAATGGCTTATTGAAAAGGATCCGCTTTGCAGGGCTTTTGTTCTGTGGGAAAGGCGTAGAAGGCACCTTCACAGTCGCAGACTGCCAAAAATACTTCGGAAGCTTTTAAGTGCTGTTCCGTCAGCTTCTTTTGCAGCCAGATTTCGTCCAAACCGCATGCTTTTAAGTTTCCTGCTAAGATCTTTCCATCTGAAATGGCAACTCCCATGATCCGATCCTGTTTGGGGGAAAGCCCAACATCCTGCGGTGTCAGCGGACGGGCAGTGGCTTTGGGCAGGATGGACAGCTGTCCGTTGGATTCCAAAATTGCAGTATCAATATCTTGCATATTGTAGTATCCGCTGGCACGGCACTGCACCATAAATTCGTTCAGATTGAGTTTAGCACGATGAAAGGCGGAGCGGTTGAATGTTCCGCCTTTCACCAGAATGACGGAACGTCCCTCCAGAAAGCGGCGCAGTATGATGCAGTGATCGGAGATGAAATTGATGAGAAATGCTGCAATGGTATATAATACAATGGCAATCAGCGGGTCAAGGGTATCCGTCCATTCGCTGGTTGCCAGCTCCGCACCAATGGAACCGATGGTGATGCCGTTGATATAGTCAAATAAACTCAGTTGGCTAATCTGCTTGCCACCCAGAATTTTCGCCATAAAAAACAGGACAATGACCGAAAGCAGTGTGGTGCAGATGACTCGAAAAATTTCCAGAATGAATGCCTCCCTTTTGCAATGCAGTTGATTTGTTGTTAGAATGTGTAAATTTTCCGCTTTTATACAGAAGAAAACACTGCTGTAGTTTGGTAAAAGTATACAGTTGCCACTCTTTTGAATTGTGCATATTGTATATAGTTTTTTGAAAGTTTGAAAAAAGAATTGCAATCTTGACAAACATATGGTAAAATATACTTGCTAATTTTTTCAATTCTGAAAGGAGTTCTTTATGAAAAATCTTAAGTTAGGGAAGCGTGTGCTTGCTGCAATTTTGAGTGCTGCCACAGTAGTGACCGGCATCAGCGGCGTAGCAAACGTTTCAACTGCCAATCGGGTGGCACTGCCTGTTTTTGCAGCATCCGATGACACCACAAATTATGCAAAGCTGTTGCAGTATTCCATGTATCTGTATGATGCCAACATGTGCGGCGCATCTGTTGGTAGCGCTTCTGCATTGACCTGGAGAGATGCATGCCACACCGGTGATGAGGTAAGCGGTGGCTTCCATGATGCAGGTGACCATGCAAAGTTCGGTCTGCCGGCAGGATTTTCTGCTTCTACGCTGGGCTGGGGCTACTACGAATTCAAGGATGCTTACGATGCGCTGGGACAGACTGCACACCTGAAAAAAATTACCGATTATTTTGCAGATTTCTTTAAGAAGTCTACCGTTTTAAGCGGCGATACCGTATCCAAGTTCTGCTATCAGGTTGGAGATGGTGCAGCTGACCATAACTATTGGGGTCCTCCGGAAACACAGGAAGCCATTAAGGGCAGCCGGGAATCTCTGTGGACAACCAATGGTGCAAGTGATATTGCCGCAGAATATGCAGCAGCACTGGCAGTGAACTACCTGAACTTTGGAAATGAAGAAGACTTGACATATGCAAAGGCTTTGTACAAGTTCTCCAAGCAGTATAATCAGAAGTCCAATGTCAATGAATATGGCTCAGAAGATTATGAAGACGATCAGGCATGGGCAGCAGGATTCTTGTATCTGGCAACCAATGATGCAAGCTACAAGAGCGATATGGACAGCTATTTTTCAAGCGGTAACAGAGTATGGGGCGAAGTATACTATTCTCACTGTTGGAACAATGTAAGCCTGGGTGCTGCTGTTCTGTATGGCGAAATTGGCGGCGGCTGGAAATGGGCAGAGTCTTATTTAAATAAGAATTGCTCCGATACTAGCAACTTCTTAGCAATAAATTCCTGGGGCAGCGCAAGACTGAATACCGGCGTACAGCTGCCGGCATTGGTTGCTTCCAAGCGTACCAGCAATGATTATACTGCTTGGTGTAAAGCACAGATGGGTATGATCTTGGGCAACAATTCCGCTAGCAAGAACCTGGTTGTTGGATTCAATGAAAATTCTCCGAAGTATCCGCACCACAGAGCCGCTTCCGGTCATGCATTTACTACAAAAGATGAGGCGACACCGACATGGGATGCAACAAATTCTCATGTATTGGTTGGCGCACTGGTTGGCGGACCGTCCAGCTCAGATTTCTCTACTTATAATGACAGCGTTTCCGATTACAACTCTAACGAAGTTGCAATTGACTACAATGCAGCACTGGTTGGTGCAGCAGCAGCATTGTATGATGTATACGGAACAGGCAGCCTGGAAAGCAGCATTCCGGGTGTAGGAAGTACAGATCCGATTGTTACCACTACAACTACAGTTGCTACCACAACCACAACAGAGGGAACAACTCTTACAACAAAAGCAACGACAACAACAGCTCCGGCTACAACTGCGGCTCCGACTATAACAGCAAACGGCGGCAATGCTACCGCTGGTTATACCACCAATCTGAACCAGAAGGTTACTTACAGCGAATTGCCGGCAGACGATAAGATGATCGGCTGGAACTGGTCCGACCTGGGCGTTAGCGCAGGCGAGACTGTACAGAAAGTTTTGATCAATGTTTCTACTGACAATGATAAGGTTGGCAAGTGGCAGGGCGCATTCGGTTCCTCCACAACGGTAGCGCCAGATTACTGGACCCAGACCAAGGATATGTCTCAGACCATTGATGGTACAAGCGGCACCATTACTTGGGAAGTAGATTCTGCAACCGCATCCATCATTCAGCCTTCTTACGACGGTCAGCTGAAGTTTGGTATTTGGTGGATCGATTGTGATGAATTTACCATTGATTCCATTACCGTTGTAACGGATAAGAGCGGAAGCAGCACCGTTACCACCGCTGCACCGGCTACCACTGTAACAACAAAGACTACAACAGTTTCTACCAACAACGGCGGATCTACTTCTAGCGGCGCACACGAAAAGAAACTGAACCAGAAGGTTACTTACAGCGAATTGCCGGCAGACGACAAGATGATCGGCTGGAACTGGTCGGACTTGGGCGTTAGCGCAGGCGAAACCGTACAGAAGGTTGAAATCAATCTTTCTACTGACAGTGATAAGATCGGCAAATGGCAGGGTGCGTTCGGTTCCTCCACAACGGTAGCACCGGATTATTGGACCCAGACCAAGGATATGTCTCAGACCATCGATGGTACAAGCGGCACCATTACTTGGAATGTTGATTCTGCAACTGCATCCATCATTCAGCCTTCTTACGACGGTCAGCTGAAGTTTGGTATTTGGTGGATTGACTGCGACGAGTTTACCATTGATTCTGTCGTAGTATATACTGATAAGACTGGTACTGGCGAAGTAACTACTACTACCACCACAACAACTACTACCACAAAGGCAACTACTACCACAACAACTACAAAGGCAACGACCACTACAAAGGCTACAACCACAGCTAACAGTGGTACCACTGCCACAAAGGCAACCACCACTACAAAGGCTACTACTACCACAAAGGCAACTACCACCCAGACACCGGGTCAGTTCCTCCGTGGCGACGTTAATGAAGATGGAAGAATCAGCCTGGCTGACTTGGTAAGACTGAGCAAGGCATATGCAGGTACTGTTGAACTGAGCGATATGGCACAGAAGAATGCAGACTGCAATGCAGATGGTTCCATCAATGACCAGGATATTACCACACTGGCACAGTACCTGGTACGTGCAATCTCAAAATTGCCGGATTAATGCAAAGCTTTAACGGCATTGCATCAAAATCGTGAATGAATATGGGAGACTGCTACAGTCTCCCATATTTTTTATGGAATCCATGCAAAGTTTTGTACAAGTTGCAAGAAGAAAAAGGTAGCAAATTGCACAAGAAATTGATCAATTGTTTAGCAGGTTTTACCGAATTTCTTGAATAAGCTTTACAAAATTGGTGAAGTTGTGCTATAATGTAGACAACGAGAGGCTCCGATTGGGTGCACTTTTTTCAGGTTTTCTGAAGATTGCATCAAAGTCCCTGCTTCTAA
>ENA-UEYI01000230-UEYI01000230.1-human-gut-metagenome-genome-assembly--contig:-NODE-230-length-58435-cov-5.625090_pt1 | contig 58435 bp, 85 predicted proteins | sample MGYA00242900_ERZ507916 | MGnify/ENA primary metagenome ERZ507916 (study PRJEB26167, sample SAMN06115521) | human gut metagenome | host: Homo sapiens | place: China:Chongqing | collected 2015-09-02...
TCCTGCGAGCATGATTGCGGCCGGGGACATGGATTTTGAAAGCGCATCCAGTAGTGCGTAGGTGTTAGGCGTTTTCATTGTTATCTCCCTTTCTGGCTTCTTCGAGGCGTGCTTTTGCTGGCTCGATATACTTGGTGTAGTCGGTCTTCCGCTTTCCTCCTCGCTCGTAGAAGGATAACAAAAGAATCGGCTGTTGGTTTTGCAGGAACGAATATAGCACTCGTATGTTGTACCCGTTGCCTGTAAGATGCATACTGAACAGGCCGTTGCCGATGGATTCAAACTCTTTAGACTGTACTGCTTGCGCACCGAGCAACGTCAGCATTCGTAGCTGCCGGACAAATGTAGTGAAAAACTTTCCTTCAATACCGGTTTCGGCAATCAGCTCAACCAGCTCCTGAAAAAATTCACGAGTATACAGAAGTTCACCGAGTATGCTGCATAGCCAGGATAGCACTTCTTCTCTTTTCATTCTATGTACCTCAGCGCAATAATATTACTTTTAGAGAATAATATCAATAGAAATGATAAAAAAATTCGCGGATAGAATAAAATGTTTACATTTTTGGCGTAGATTTGACTTACGGCACTTCATTCTCCCTTAGTCAGGAAATGCCGCCTGTACAGCTCTTTCAATTCATCGGCGGTGTAGTTCGTGCCGAACCGGCGATTGATGAGGCCGCGCGTGAGGCCCCAATTCCAGCCGTATTTGCAGATCATGCGGTACATGGCGCCGTAGATTTCAGGCTGAGCATTCATAATTTGACGCCTTTTTCTGCTGCCAAGGCCTTAATCCTTTGATAGTTCTTTGTGTTTTGCGATTTCATACGTCTATAACCGCTAAGCGATTTTGGGCATAGTTCTGGCAAATTGGATTGGATCCAGTTAAACTCTCGTTTGTATTGCCATCGTTCTGCGTCTTTTTCAATAATGGTATCATAATATATTTGCCGCTTTTGAGCTTCGGCTTTTAGCTCGTCTTGAAATCGAGCGGCTTCTTCTATGACTTCTGGTGGACGGTCATCAACGAAAGGACGATTGCTGAACGCAACTATGTCTTTGGAATGCTTTTTGTTAGAAATTTGCTGAATGGATAGCGTGTATTTCAATGGGGCGGAACTGATGCCATCACAATATGGGGAGAATGAATGTCTGCATCCCTCGTGAATCGCACCATAAGTAAAAAACGCATCTGGTATCTTGGGAAATTTTGCGCTTTTTCCGGAAAGCGAAAAAACACGCCCCTGATATTTTGCGCACTCGGTGCAGCTGTTTTCGTGTGAAGACATGATTACAAGATCAGTGTGCAAGGCTCTTGCGGCTTGCAAAACTCTGTCTCGTAGCTCTTTATCTTTGTTTACAAAGGCGTCAGTTTCTTCTTTCCCAAAAAAGCGGTCAATTTTAGTTTTTTCGTCTTTTGCTTCTTCTACAAGGCCGTTTTGAGCTAGTAAACGAACAAGACGATAATAATCACTTTTTCGATAGCCTGATCGGCAGGCCATGCGGATGGCGTTCGATTTTTGGAGACAAAGAATCGCAAGTTCAATATTTCCGTGGTCTTCATATTCCCCGCTTTTGTTTCGAAGATAGTAGTCAATGTTTCCGGTGACACCACCAAAAGGTGGGCGAGGCAGACCGGAACGTTCGGGGATAGAGGCAATGCCTGCGGCGCTACTTAGATCGTAATGTGTTTCTAACCATTCAATTTCGCGTTGACGTATTTGCGAATATTCTTCAGGAGAGATTGGTTTCCCAGCTGATTCGAATGATTCAGATATTTGCCTGACCATGCTTTTGGCAATTTGAGCGGATTGCTTTTTCTCTTTGCGTGATTTGAAAAGCCAACTCATAATCAACACCCATCTTCCTTTTGCGTTGGTTTTATCGTAAGGAGATATAAAGCAATTTTATCATTTTATGGCGAGAATGTCTATTCTTTCTTTGATGCACGATAAAAGGGACTGTGCCACGCCGCCGCCGCTGCGCATAATAAGCGCGGAGGCGATGAAAGGTGAACTATCAAGACTACAAGGACGCGCGCGATGCATCGTGGCACATCCTGATCGACTGCAAGGTGACGGAGCTGCCGGTCAGGATCAGCGGCGTGTGCCGTGCGCTGGGTGTGCCCGTGCGGCGGTATACACCGGCCGAGCGGGACAATAACGACGGTATGTCGTCCATCATCGGCGGCGCGCCGACGATCTTGGTGTCCGATCTGGCGATCCCGGCGCGGCAGCGCTTTACCTGCGCGCACGAACTGGGGCACATCATCCTGGGCCATGTCGGCCGGTATGATCTCGTGTGCCGCGAGCCAGATCCGGGCGACAATCCCATCGAGCAGGCGGCCAACGTGTTTGCATCTAGGCTGTTAGCGCCAGCGTGCGTGTTGTGGGGCTGCGGCGTGCAGTCGGCGGACGAGATCGCCGCGCTGTGCGACATCAGCCGAGCGGCTGCCGAATTCAGGTGGAGCAGGATGCAGGAGCTGTACCGGCGGCAGCGCTTCTTAACCTCGCCGCTCGAGCGGCTGGTATATGCGCAATTCGAGGATTACATCAAAGGTCATCGGCTTCGGGGAGTTGGTCAATGAGTGCTTTCAGAGCGGCGACTTGTTCGTCGCTCAATTTCTTCTCAACATAGGAACCATCACGGCCGGCGATTTTCACGACGTTTCTGCAGTTGGGCGACTTGGACGATGTCTCCGAATTATAGCAGTTACTATCTGGGTCGGCAAATTCGTTTAAGTCTATATTATAGTGCGCACAAAGTTGTTGCAGAGCCTTCATACGAGGTTCTTTTTCTCCACTCTCCCATGTCGACACTGCTTTTCCGGAAACACCGGCGATCTTTCCGAATTGCTCTTGCGTGAGATCGTTATCAGCGCGCAATCTACGTATCTTTTCGCTTATTTTCATTTTGCACCGCCTTGTTATGATTACGCCATGAATATACCACCGAAGTAGCAAAAAAGCAACATTCTTTTCTACTTTTAGAACTTTTCGCTTGACATTCCACCAAAGTAGAATTATAATCGCGATGAAAGGAGGCGGATAGCTGTGGAAGAACGCCGAATGTTTACCATTGAACAGGCCAGAAAATATGCCGGAATGACGCAAGAGGAGATGGCAAAAAATATTGGTATTTCAAGGTCTGCGTACATTAGAATAGAAAAGGACGCTGGTATTGCGCGCGTCAGTACTATTAAACGCATTTCGCAATGCACCGGCATCCCGATTTCAGATTTTGTTTTGCAGTAAAATTCTACTTTAGTAGAATCTATAATTCAATCAATTGGAGGTGAGGACATGGATTCTATGGAGCTTCACAGGGCGCTGCGGACGCACTGCCAAAAAGAAAAGGCAGACTGCACAAAGTGCTGCCTGCGCCTTTTCTGCTACACGCCGCCATGTGAAATGACGGACGGCATGATGGAGGATGTTATTTCGTTTGCTGCCAATCAGCATAGCCACACGGAAAGTCAAACTCATTTATGCCATTGCAGTGACGGTCGGTCGATGCCGTGCCCATGTGAACTGGACATGAGCACCGCACTAGGGTACGAACACCGTCGATGACCTCGTAATCCTCGAGGATTTGAACATTCCGCTTGATTTTGTGGCAGTGATAGAGACGCATTTCGTATTCCATCACACGCTTCGGTTTCGGTTCCTGCATTTGCTTTGCCTCCCTTCGAGCCGATTCTATCATATCCGAGCGGGAAAACAAGGGCATTTATTATTCATTCGATTGGAGGTGAGGACATGGAGAACATCGTGAGTATCCTGTCCGGACTGGGTGTTGAAATCCCGCAGGAGCTGGTTCCCGCTTTGCATAAGGAAATCGCGGAGAACTACAAGACGGTCGCGGAGTTTCAGAAGCTCCGCAAGCAGCTCGACCGGTTGAAAAGCGGGCTGCCGGACACGGCCGCAAGCTATTCCAAGCTGATGATCGCGAGCAACGGAAGGCAGAGCGCGGTACTGCTCGACGGCGTTATGATCGGCGTCGGCGTTGGCGGAATACGCCTTGACGTGAAGGACGGCGTATCGAAGCTGAGTATTACCGGCATTGATGTGGAGCGATTCCGTGCCGGAACCGAAGCGGACTTCGAGCGCTTTTGCACCGGATCGTCAGGGGACGAACTGGGTGGAGAATGACGCCGGTTCATCTGATTTCAAAAAGGAGAGAGGTACATATGCCGCGAGAAAAAGAAACCTTCCGGCTTGAGCTGGAGGAAATCTTGAAGTTCACCGGCGGCCGCCGGGTGCTGACGGTGACAGACGTCAGCAATTATACAGGGCAAAGCCGACGGGTGTGCCGCGAGCGGTACAACGTCAGCGGGAAAGAGGGCATCAGCGCCGTGGCGCTCGCCCAGATGCTGGCCAGATAGGTCAAGAGAAAGGAGAAACCAATGAAAGCAACAGGAATCGTCAGAAAGATCGACGAGCTCGGCCGCATCACGCTCCCGAGGGAGCTGCGCCGGACGCTAGATCTCCAGGAGAAAGACCCTGTCGAGATCTACACGGACGGGAAAGGCATCATCCTGCGCAAGTACGCGCCTGGTTGCGCGTTCTGCGGCAGCGTGAACGACATCCGGTACATTCACAGCACGCCGGTGTGCAATATCTGCGCGAACAACATGCAGATGCTGTACCGCACGGCAGAAGGCGGTGACGACGAATGAAGGTGTTCGGAGATCCGCGCGCCAAGGCGAAGGTGCGCCGCTACATCGTCTGGGGCATCGAGGATGGCATCGTCTGCGCGTCCTTCATTGCCAGTGTTGCGCTCGCCGGGTGGGTGTTCCACCTTATCTTCTCGGTCCTCGGCGTCGCATGAGACGTCCGGAGGTCGTATATATGTCACCGGCAGAGCTGGCCATGCGACGCCGGAATGACCGCTGGGCAGCGCATGGCCGCGCGCGGGTGGAGCTCCCAGGGCGCAAGGCCGTGGTCGTACCGTGTGCATCGCCGTTCGCGGCAATCCAGTGCGCGGCGGAGCTGTGGGGCGTCCCATGGCAGGAAGTCGTCCACGGGGCGCGCGTCATGTGGGCGCCGCCGGAGACATAAAAAGACACCGCCTGCGAAGATCGTCAAACCCGCAGGCGGTGAAAACCCAATAGCGCACAGGGCGCGCTACACTATATATATTATAGCATATAGTTGCCCGCCCTGCAAGCCGAAAAACGCTGACGCCGCAAGGCGTTTTCAGCTTCGGTAAGACCAATTACTAACTCGACCGGAGACAGGGAGGCAATCATGCCGTATGTACATCGCACTGTCGTGTGCGGGGAAACGGTCGAGCACCGCAAGATGTATTCATCCCGTGTGCACAGCAAGGAGGTCAAGCCGCGCAAGCGATCATCCGAGAAGGAGACCTCCAAGTGCCAGGAGCGTATCAACGAGCGCGTGGCCGAGGAGCATCTGCGCTGGCTCATCAACTGTAACTACCATTACGGCGACTTCCACCTGGTGCTGCACTACTGGTGCAAGCATGTCACGCTGGAACAGGCCGAGCGGGACAGGGCGGCGTTCCTCCGCGAGCTGCGCAAGGCGTACGCCAAAGCGGGCAAGCGCCTGAAATACATCGCCGTGCTCGAAACCAAGCACATGACGAACGTGCATCATCACATCCTCCTGCCGCGCTTTGACGCGCAGATCATCGCCGCCGCCTGGACAAAGGTGACCAATGGCGCGGGCTCTATCAGCTTCCAGATGCTCGATGACCGCAAGAACCACGCAAAACTTGCGTCCTACCTCATCAAGGAATCACGCTCCACCATGCGCCGCTGCCGCGAGCAGGGTATCCGCCGCCGGCGGTATACCTGCAGCGCCGGCATGACCAAGCCGGAGATCCGCTATCAGGTGGCCAAGGCCGAGACGTGGAGAAAAGAGCCGAAGGCCAGACGGGGGATGCATCTCTATCGCTTTGACGATGGGTCGGAGTATAAGAGCGGCTGGCACGAACTGAGCGGCTGGCCGTGGCAGGAATATTACGAGATCAAAGACACCACATAGGAAGGAGCAATTACAATGGGCATCAGCATGGACAGTCTGCCGCCGCGCTATCAGAAACAGGCGGCGCGCAAGCTGGATCCCGCAGCGTATGAAAAGGCGCTGCAGTTTTTCCACGCCGAGGAGTCGGCGAAAAACCCGGCGCGTCAGGCACAAGGGAGCATCAGCCGCGCGACCGGAGAGGGCTTCGAGGCGCAGATCCTCACGGCCTGCGCGTATTACCGGGCGCATGGCATCGCGGAGATCGACAAGACACCGGAGCCGATCAAGGTCATTTCCGGCCGGCATCAGAATCCGAGCGGCTGCTGGTCGTTCGAGGCGGTTTTCACAAAGCAGGCGCAGCCGGATTTTCAGGGCACGCTATGCGGCGGCAGCAGCGTAGTGTTCGAGGCCAAGGCCACGGACAAAGACCGCATTCTGCAGAGCGCGGTCACGGAAGAGCAGGCGCGTGCACTGGAATCGCACGCCAATATGGGCGCGCTGGCGTTTGTGCTGGTGTGCCTGCGCGGGCGCGCAGTGTATCGTGTCATGTGGGAGGACTGGCAGAACATGAAAGAACTATTCGGCCATAAGTACATGACGGCCGTGGAGCTGGAGCCGTACCGGGTGCAGCTGCGTCAGGGCGTGATCCGGTTTCTCGGCGATCCGGAGTGAGGTGGGCACATGGCAATCAAAAACTATACGACGAAAGTGGACGTATATACGTCCATCGGGGAAATCCAAGGCGCGCTTGCACGCCACGGCGCCACCAAGATCATGATTGACTACGATAATGGCAAGCCGCAGGCGATCGCGTTTGGGATCGACACACCGGCAGGGCCGCGCGGCTTCCGCCTGCCGGCGGCCGTAGATGGGACGCTGCGGGTGTTCGCGGCGCAGAAGATCAAGGCCGACCGCGAGCAGGCGGAAATGACTGCGTGGCGGAACGTGCGCGACTGGGTGCTGGCGCAAATTGCGCTGATCGAATCCTGTGATGTGCCGATACAGCAGATCTTCCTGCCGTATATGGCAGATGATCGCGGCCGGACGGTGTACGAGCTGTATGCCGCCGGGCAGCTTGCAATCGGCGATGGTGTGAAGCGATGAATGCGCTTTTGAATTACCCCGGTGCAAAGTGGGGCATGGCACAGGAAATCGTGCAGATTATGCCGCCGCACAGATCCTACCTAGAACCGTTCGCCGGTTCTTTGGCCGTTCTGTTCCACAAACCGCGGTCAGCAATTGAGACCGTGAACGACATCGACGGGGATATCGTGAATTTCTTCCGCGTTCTGCGCGCAGAGCCCGAGCGGCTTGCCCGGGAGATCGATTTAACGCCATATGCGCGCGCAGTCTTTGATGATGCGCACGAGAATCGCGGAGAAACAGACTTCGACCGCGCGGTGCGGTTCTGCATCCGTAGCAGGATGGGGCACGGCTTCAAGACGTATCAAAAGACCGGATTCAAAATCGACGTTTATGCGCGTGAGCGCAGTTACTGCCTGAACTGCTGGAACGATATGCCCGAGAACATACGGGCCGCGGCCGAGCGGCTGAAAGAAGTACAGATAAAGAATCGCCCGGCGCTGGAGCTGATTCGGCGTTTCCGGCACGTGAACGTGCTGATCTATGCAGATCCGCCGTATTTGCTTGAAACGCGCAGCGGAAAGCAGTATCGGCACGAAATGACAGACGCAGACCACGAGGCATTGCTGGCAGCGCTGAAAGCACACCCGGGGCCGGTTATCCTGTCCGGGTATCACTCACCTATGTATGACAGCGAACTGAGCGGCTGGAACATCATCGAGCGGAAGGCCTATAACCAGAATGGCAGCAGGCGCACGGAAGTGCTCTGGTGCAATTATGAAATACCGACATTGATCGGATAAGGAGGACAACCATGAATCACGAGACCCAAAGAGCGAGCATCCTGCAGATGGCGCAGGGTGCATTCCAAGAGCGCGTGGACTATGAGATGCAGCGCTGTGTTGACAACATCCTTGACGTCAACACCAAAGCAACCGCAAAGCGCAAGATCACGCTGACGATCGAGCTGACACCGGACGATGACCGTCGGCAGATCCGCGTGAATGTTGTTGCCAAGGCCACGCTCGCAGCGACCAATCCGGTCGCAACATCGCTTTGCGTCACCACTGATGGCAACGGGGAAATGGTCGTTGCCGAAATGGTGCCGCAGCTCCCCGGCCAGATGCGCATGGACGGGCATGAACAGGAAGCACCGAAAATTCTGAATCTGCTGCAGGCCAGCCAGCAGGCAGCCGAATAACGAAGGAGGATATGACAATGCTCGCAGAAATGATCGACAAAATCGTGAGCCTGAAAGAAACCAAAATCTTCGAAATTGATGGGCAGACCTATTCCGACGCCAATCTTACGCGGATCCCGCCGCATGTGGATCGTCCCGATTCCGTCAGCGTCAGCGGTCTGGATGCTGTCTGCAAGCTGGTGCGCACCGAGATCGCAAAGGTCGGGACGACCATCATGGTACATGTCCGGGATTACAACAAGGTAGAAGTAATGACAACGTATCTGCCGGACTTCTCCCGCAACGTCCTGTATCGTGCGCAGGCGGACGCGCCGGGCATGCGCACTGGCTGGCGTGACCGAGAAACTGCGCTGATCGAGCTGCGCAGTCTGTTCATCCCGAACGAAGGCACGGAGTATCTGCTGGATCTACTCAGCCGTATGTCCGATGAGAACACAGTGTCTACCAACGATAATGGTGTCACGCAGGCCGTGACGGCGCGGCAGGGCGTTGCGCTCAACGCAGTCGTTAATGTGCGCCCGCGGATCAAACTGCAGCCGTTCCGCACGTTCCTTGAGGTCGCGCAGCCGGAAAGCGAATTCCTCCTGCGCGTGGACAGCGAGAAAGGCATCGCCTTTTTCGAGGCGGATGGCGGCATCTGGCGTCTGGAAGCGAAACGCAACATCGCTGAGTATTTCGAGCGCGGCCTGAAAGACCTGATTGAACAGGGCAAGGTCGTCATCATGCAGTGATTCGATAGCACACTGGGCGGGGGAACTCGCCCAGTGCTCTGAAAGGAGGGCAACCATGAAGATCTATATATCAGGGAAAATCGCCGGCGATCCGGACTATAAGGGGAAATTTGCCCGAGCGGCTGCACAGCTTGAGCGGCTGGGCGCGACGGTCATCAATCCGGCCACAGCGCCGGAGGGGCTGGACAAGCTGGACTATATGCGCATCTGCTTCGCTGAGATGGAGGCGGTGGACTACGTCGTGTTCCTTCCGGACTGGTCGTCTTCGGATGGCGCGAAGCTGGAACGCGCGTGGTGCGACTATGTCGGCGTGCCGACGGCGAATTGGGACGCTTTTCGGGTAGACATGCTTGTGCGGAAGTCGCACGGCTGCACATTCCGCGAGCTGCTGGCGCTGGAGCATCCGAACGCGGTGGACGAAACCTGTATTGGCGGGTGTTTTGGATGCCCGAATACCTACGGTTACGAGCCGAAGAACAAACCGTGCCCGCATGAACATGTTCATCAGCGAGAGGTAAAAGAAGTACTGTGCGCGGCCTGTTGGGATCGTATCGTCCCGGGAAGTGAGGCGCTGCACAATGAGTAAGGCCGTACTTATCAGCATCCGCCCCAAATGGTGCGAGCTGATCGCCAATGGCACAAAGACCGTTGAGGTGCGCAAGAGCCGCCCAAAGCTGCACACGCCGTTTAAGTGCTATATCTACTGTACGCAACCGAGATACCCGCACGAGGACTATATCGAGACGGATTATCCAAAGCCGCAATTTTACGGTGGCGGTAAGGTCATCGGCGAGTTTGAGTGCTATGACACTGTCCACCTCCTCCGTTTTGGCGGTAGCGTCAGCCCGGAGAGATATGGCATATGCTTGCCGGATTGGAGCGTTGTCCCGGCGGACGAGATCTTTGATGACGCCTGCTTGACCCGCGATGCGGCCGAGGCGTATCTCGGCGGGCGGGAAGGCTGGGCATGGCGCATATCAGGCTTGCGAATCTATGATAAGCCTCGCGCACTGAGCACGCTTTGTCGTCCGTATGAGTGCGATGATTGCGATGCGAAATGGGCAACTGACTGCAACGATTGCCATGACAAGGGCAAAATCAAGCGCCCACCGCAGAGCTGGCGCTATGTGGAGGTGACTTAATTGGACTGGAAGCGGGAGGCGGCCGATGAGCTGCGCAACTACATGAACCGAAAGGCGGCAATTGCAAACATCAGCGGTCAGATCGCTGACCTGGCGACGGAGATCACGAGCATCCGCAGCGCCTCGGCGGACGGCAATCCGGTCGCAGGCGGCTCGAATGGCCGGGACGATGCGCTCGTCAACAACATCCTGAAACGTGAGCGGCTGGAAGAGGCGCAGCGCTTGACAGAGAACCGGGTGCGCCGCGTGGATCGTGCCTTGAATCAGCTCTCTGAGCGGGACCGCTGTGTGCTGCAGCGCTTTTACATCGCACCGTGCATAGGCGGCGTCGAGCGGCTGTGCCGGGAATTGGCCATCGAGAAGCCAACAGCATACCGTTGGAAAGACAGCGCGCTGCGAAATTTCACGATTATCATGTATGGCCTCACGGAGAGCTGACGAAAAGATGAGAAAAAAGTGAGACGATTTTTTCGAAAATCTGTGTTAAAGTGATATCGCGGGATTGCGAGAGAGACCGGTCCCGCAAGTCACTTTGTGATATACCTCTCTTCCTTTGATCCTTTTTGCAGAATGTACGCATGGCTTTTTCTCTTGTCTCTGTCAACTCCGGTTTTCTCATGTCTCTCAACAAAGCAAAGCACCGGCCCGGTTTCGGGTTCGGTGCTTTGTGCATACTGGTGCGGTTATGAATCTGAAACAACTTACCTACAAACTGCAGGCGGCGCTGAACCAGCGCGGCGAGCATTACAAAGTCAATCAGTTACAGCACTACTCCGAGCGGCTTGGCCGGATGGTAACAAAATACGTGCTGGAAAAGGCAGAAACCGATGAAACCGGGAAGCATATCAGCACGCGCGTACTGGAGACTTACAGCATGGCGGATGTCGTAAAAACGCTGGCGAAAATCTATAGCGGGTGATCCCATGAATCTCACGCCAAAGCAGCGCGCTTTTGCGGATTTTTACATCGAATTGGGCAACGCGACCGAGGCGGCGCGCAGAGCGGGGTACTCGGCGAAAACCGCCAAATCCATCGGAGCGGAAAACCTGACAAAACCTGACATAAAAATCTATATAGCGAAGCGGCAGGCGAAAATTGAATCCGAGCGCACAGCATCTCTGAAAGAGATCCAGGAGCTGCGCACGGCAATCATGCGCGGGCAGGAAAAAGACCAGTTCGGCATTGAAACCTCAATCGCCGACCGTCTACGCGCAGCCGGCGACCTTGAGAAGTCGCTGCGCATCAAGGAAGAGCAGGAAACAAAGGCAGCGGCGCGTGCGTCTGCGCACTACGAACTGCCGGCGCGCGTCCTTGGCCGCGCGTTTGTGGACATCAACCGGCGCATTCAGCCGAACATGACGTATGTCTTTGAAGGCGGCCGCGGCGGCCTGAAATCGTCGTATATATCCCTGAAAATCGTCGAGCTGCTGAAAAACAACCCGACGATGCACGCCTGTATCATCCGCAAGATGGGCAACACCCTGAAAGACAGCGTGTATGCCCAGATGAAATGGGCGATCAACGAACTGGGGCTATACGATGAGTTCAACTGCAAGCTGTCGCCGCTGGAAATCGTGCTGAAAGAAACCGGCCAGACGATTTATTTTCGCGGCTGTGACGACCCGTTGAAGCTGAAATCCATTAAGCCGCCGTTCGGCTACATCGGCATCCTGTGGAAGGAAGAAAAAGACCAGCTTTGCGGGCCGGAAGAAGAACGTTCTATCAACCAGTCCGTGTTGCGTGGCGGCGCGGATTCTTACGACTTTTCGTCCTATAACCCGCCGAAATCCAAGTCCAGTTGGGTCAACAAGGAACGGCTTGTCCCGGATCCGGGGCGCGTTTTTCACCATTCCAGTTACACGGAAGCGCCGCCGGAATGGCTGGGCGCGAAGTTTATCGCCGACGCGGAGCACCTGAAGGAAGTCAACCCAGCGGCGTATGAACATGAATACGAAGGCGTAGCCAATGGCGACGGCGGCAGTGTATTTGACTATCTGGAACTGCGGGAGATCACAGATGAAGAGATTTCGCATTTTGACCGCATCTTCCAGGGAGAGGACTGGGGCTGGTATCCCGATCCGTACTGCTTCATCCGCTGCTACTACGACAGTGACCGGGAAGCGGTGTACATCTTCGCCGAGCACTACGTCAACAAGGAATCGAACGAACAGACGGCGCGCTGGATCATCGAGCACAGCTATGACGATTACACCATCACGGCCGATTCTGCCGAGCCGAAGAGCGTCAACGACCACCGCGAAATGGGCCTGCCCGTCACCGGCGCTGTCAAAGGCCCGGGGTCGATCGAACACGGCATGAAGTGGCTGCAGCGCCGGCGCATCATCATCGATCCGGTGCGCTGCCCGAATGCGGCAAAAGAATTCGCAGAATACGAATACGAACGGGACCGGGACGGAAATGTCGTCACCGGATACCCGGACGTGAATAACCATAGCATCGACGCCACGCGGTACGCACTGGAACCGCTGACGATGCGCAGGGGGGCAAGTGCATGAAAATCAATATCCCGCTGGACAGCGTGAAAAAACAGATCCGCGAAGAATTCCGCATCGCGCCGCTGGTAACGCCGGAAATGCGCGAAGCGGAAGACCTGTGGATGCAGATCTGGACGGGCACCCCGCCGTGGGTAAACGATCAGGACCGCACCATCAATTTTGCAAAGGCCGTGACCGGCGAAGCTGCGCGCCTTGCGACGATGGGCGTCAGCGTCGAACTGTCCGGATCGACCCGCGCTGACTGGCTGCAGGAGCGGCTGAACGAGGAACTGATCCCGTTCCTGCGCGACATGGTGGACGTGGGCTGCGCTGCTGGCATGTTTTTGCTGAAACCAACGCCGGACAGCATCGGTCTGTACACGCCGCCGGAATTTACGATCACCGCTGTGGATAACCGAAAGCGCGTGACGGGCGTGGTGCTGTACGACACGAAGGCAACGCCGGATTATTACTATGTCAAGGCCGAATATCACCGCTACGACGGGATGCATTATGTGGTTTCCAACCGCGCGTTCCGGCTGGCGAAGGGCAAAGCATCGGCATCCCGTGTGAATCTGGACGAAGTGCCGGATTGGGTGGGCATCCTGCCGGACGCCGTGCTGGATGATACTGCGCCGCTATTTGCTGTGTGCACCATGCCGGACGCCAACAACATTGACGGCGGCGCATGCGGTATGTCTATCTACGCCAACGCCCTGCCAGAGCTGCGTGGACTGGATGTTGCATGGTCTGCCATGGTGGACGAAATTCAGGATTCCCGGTCGATCGCCCTTGTGGATGACCGTCTGCTGCGCGAGCCCGGCCGGAAAAATGTTTCCGTGCGGCTGCCGCGCTATGTGCAAAACGTTGCCGGCTCGGCGGCCGAAAGCTTCTATCAGGAAATTGACCGCAAGCTGAAAACAGGCGAACGCCAGACGGGCATCAATCTGCTGCTGCAAAGCCTGTCGACCAAGTGCGGCTTTTCAGAAGGCTATTTCAGCTATAACGAAAAGCAGGGCCTTGCCACCGCGACGCAGGTGGAAGCCGATGACCGCCGTACCATCCAGCGCATCAAGGACATCCGCGACCGCATCCAGGCAGCTGTGGATGATCTGATCCAGGCACTGAACGACTACGCCGATATCTACGACCTGGCGCCGTATGGTACATATACCGTGGCGTATAACTTCGGTGACATCACGTATAGCTACGAAGAAGACCGGCAGAACACGAAAAGCCTTTGCCAGCTGGGCGTTTTGCCGTGGTGGATGTACTTGGTGCGCTTTGAAGGATTCAGCGAAGACGATGCGAAAGCGGCCTATGCCGAAGCCAACACGGCGAAACCGGGGCTGTTCTCTGATACCGAATGATCACCCCGGAACAGTTCCAGGAGATCGGCGAAACCCTGCTGCCGCTGCTGGACGACCTGACAGAATGGATTGCCCGCGACATGATCGAGCGCTTCATGATCCGCTTCGGCCGCGGCGAAGAAAAGCTGCTGACCGGCACGGATGAATGGCAGGCGTGGGTGCTGGAACAGGCCGGCGGGAACCTGGATGAAATCCAGAAGGCATTGGCCAAAAGCACCGGCAAATCGCAGCAGGAAATCGCAAAGATATTCAAGGGCAGCGGCATTCAGGCAGCAAAAGCGGACGCAGAAGCTGCCGCCGTGACGTTTTCCGGCCTGTCGCCCGGCATGATGGCGATCATCACGGACGCCTATGAGCGCACGGTCGGCGAAATCTCCAATATCACGCGCACAACGGCCGGCGCGACCAATCAGGCGTTTATCGGCATCTGTGACGCGGCGTATTGGAAGGTGCGCACCGGTGCGCAGTCCTACACCGCCGCTATGCTGGATGGCATAAAAGAGCTGGGGCAGGTACAGCCAATCGTGCGCTATCCGTCCGGCCATAAGGACACGCTGGAAGTGGCGGTACTGCGCTGCATCCGCACCGGCGTGGCGCAGTCATCCGGGAACATGACGATCCAGCAGTGCAAAGACATGGGCTGGAATCATGTGCTGGTGTCGCAGCATCTTGGCGCGCGTGTGTCCGATACCGACCCAATCGCCGATCATGCCGGCTGGCAGGGCAAGGTGTACTGCATCGACGGCAAGGACGCGCAGTTTGATAACCTGCTGGATGCGACCGGCTACCCGGAGAACCCGCTGGGCCTGTGCGGCTATAACTGCCGCCATTCTTTTACGCCGTTCCTGCCGGGCGTCAGTCAGAATCACAACAAGCCTATCGACACCGAAGCCAACCGCCGCGCATATGAACTGTCGCAGACGCAGCGTGCGATGGAACGCCGCATCCGGGCGCAGAAGCGCAAGTGTGCGGCGCTGCACACAGCCGTGAAAAACTGCGAAGATCCGGCGGCCAAGGCAAAACTGCAGGAAAAATACACGCAGTCCGCCAAGCGCCTGCAGGAGCAGAACGCGGCCTACACGAAGTTCTGCGCCGATAACGACCTGAAACCGTATCACGAGCGGCTGGCTGTTGCGGGTTGGGATCGCTCGGCGGCGTCAACCGCGTCCGCGGCGGTGCGAGAGCAAAAGCGCGTCGACAAAATGATAGCCGAGTTTAACGCCGAGCATATGGCGAAAGATCCTGCAGAACTTCTTCCAAAGCACGAATATGCGCACGGTGTAAAAGAAAAGCTGTTGAACTATTCGCTTAATATGAAGGAGGGCGCTAGTGGGCGAGATAAGGCGGTTGTATTTCAGGCGGCGCTGGGGTATAATGCAAACAATTACGAGCTGCTTATGCAGGAGATTATGGCGGGCGTTGGCAGGTATAAGGCCAGCGGGAAAACAACCACAGAGCATGGGGAGAAATTTACCGTGCGTATGCTGGTGAAGGGCGCAAATGGACGCTATGTCCCGATTAGAACGGGGTGGATCATCGCCCCGGAGGATAGGACTCCGCGCATGACGACGGCATTTGTGGACAGATGAGGAGGGAAAAATGATATGCAGAGGCCAAAAGAATATGATTGTGTTCGCTTGAAGGATGGGAGAGAGGGGACAATCGTGGGGGTCTATTCGGGGGATGTATATCTGGTTGATATTGATTATCCGCCGGAGCGGCTACACGAGATTGAGGATACAACAGAGTTCATCAAAGCGACGGATATTGAAAAGATCACTTATGTACATATCGTGGAATAAACAATCGGATAAATTTTAGCGGAAATTTATTTCACATAATAATTCGAGGGACCATCTTACCAATCGGCAAGGTGGTTTTCTTATACCCAAAATCAAATCAGGATACGCAGGGGCGGACGGGAAACCGGCTGCCCCTTTGCCATATCACGACCCCGCCGGTGGTTCATCCGGATCAATCCGTACAGTCGACGGGCTGTTAAAAATCACGTTCAGGAGGATTACGCATGAAGAACATCGAGACCATTCTTTCCGACTTCGGTATTACGATCCCGGAAGGAAAGGCGGCGGATCTGCGCAAGGCCGTCGCCGAGAACTACAAGACCGTGGCGGAATTCACCAAATTGCAGGAACGCCACGACGCGCTGGACACATCGCTGAAAGACGTGCAGGGCAAGCTTGCAGCCTTTGACGGCGTGGATGTCGCAGCGCTGAAAGGTCAGATCACGACCCTGACCAATGACCTGCAGACCGAGCGGGACAACCGCAAGAAGGACGCTGCCGCCGTGAAACTGCGCAGTACGGTGGACACGTTCCTGTCGGGAAAGCATTTCGTCAACGACATCACGCGCGAAAGCATCACGGACAAGTTGGTAACGGCTCTGGGGTCCGACGATGCGCGCGGCAAGTCGATCGACGACCTGTTTACCGGCCTTGTCACCGATCAGAACGGCAAGGAGATCCCCGGCATCCTTGTGGCCGATCCCGCCAGCAAGGCGCGCTTTTCGTCCGATCACAGTGGCATGGTGCCGCCGGCGGGGGGCGCAAAAGAATACGTAGCCCAGAAATACAAAAACAACCCGTTTTTCAGGGGCTAAGACTACGAAAGGAAATGATGATCTATGTCTATCCAGTATGGATCCATGTATGTCGATGAACAGTACAAGGCAACTGTTCTTCCCAACCTGTTTTATAAGACCTGGCTTGTGCCTGGCGTGACCTATCAGGACGTGATGGTCGACGGCGCCGGCGGCTGCTACTGGCACAAGCTGACCTCAACCGCCGCGTCTGTCGGCACGCCCGGCCGTGACTTCACGGACACCGCTGCCGCTGACACGCTGGTTCAGGCTGTTTTCAACAACAACCTGCAGGCGTCGAAGAAGATCTACGGCGTGCAGGCTGCCGCTGTGGCGTTCCCGATTGCCGAGGAGCATCTGGCCCTTGCCACCCGTGAAGTCGCGGAGGCAAAGAACCAGTGCGCGCTTGCCTGCCTGATCTCCGAGGGTACTGCATCCACCAACACCACAAAGACCACCGCGGCCAACTTCAAAGCACAGGTACTGGCCGAACGCAAAGCCATGGTCAAGGCGAAAGCCAACCCCACCATCGTGCTTTGCAGCCCGGACTTTTTCGCGACGATGCTGGAGTTCGCCGGTGAGAAGTATATCCCGACGTCCAACGAAATGCTGCTCGCCGCCGCTGCCGGCGGCCAGGTAGGCAGCTTCATGGGCTTTACCTGGATCGAAGTCAACGGCTTCGCGTCGTCTGCTGATCTTGCCTACTATCCGCACGGTGGTACGAAGGCCAGCGTCACGGCGGCGAACCTCGCGAAGGTGGAATTCATCATGTACGATCCGAACGCCTTCGGTGTCGGCGATAACTTCAGCATCGTCCGCATGGTCGACTCCGAGCTGTTCGCTGGCACCAAGGCGCAGGTCGAGGAAAACGCCGCCCTGCGTGTGCTGGACGCTGCGCAGGTGCACGTGAAGTCCTACGCAAGCGCGTGATCGGCAGGTGAATCACGGTGTACGCGGATTTTGACACATACGTAAAACGGTACGGGGACGATCTGTCCCCGTTCTGCGATGAATCGGCCGCCACACGCTACCTGCGTGCGGCGTCGCGGGAGATCGACCGCTTTACGTTTGACCGCTTCGGCGGCACGCTGCCGGAATCCACGATCGACGCCGAAAAGCTGCAGGACTGCGCGTGCGAACTGGCCGAATGCCTTTACCGCATTGACCAGGCGCGTGACAGCGCGGCTGAAACCGCAGACGTCGGCGGCGTAAAAACCGCCGGCCCTGTGGCGTCGGTGTCGTCCGGCAGCGAATCGATCACATATAAGGCGGCCGACAGCTGCTACACGACCGCTGCGAAGACCACGGCGGCGCGGGATGCGCTGGTGTTTGACCTGCTTCGGCGCTGGCTTTCAGGCGTGGCCGTGGATGGCGTCCTTGTGCTGTACGCGGGGGTGACGTACTGATGCTGCTGCATAGCGATACGATCACGCTTTTTTCGCGCGTGCGCGGCGCGCGCGGTCAGGCCGATACGTGGGTGCGGCACGTGCTGGCCGGCGTCAAGGTGGAAGCAAAAACCGCTATGACGCCAGGTACGACCGGCGATGTGCCGGGGCACTATGTGCTGCTGCTTGTCCCGAAAGCGTCCATCGGCGCGCTGACCTATGCGACGCCGGAAGTGTACCAGGCGGCGGATGACCGCAGTAGACTGATCGCATTTCAGCCCGGCGACTATTTCTGCCGCGGCGATCACGACTGGGCGGAATACGATGTGCTGTGCAAAGTCACGGAGTGCCACCGCATCACATCCTGCGCGTGGTTCCCGCTGATTGCACACTTTGAGGTGACGGCATCATGAGCGACATCAAGCACTATAAGAACGTCAGCTATGTCAAGGGGCACGTCCGGGTAAATCTCCGGTTCGCCAAATACGGCCCGCGATTCGCCAAAGCGCAGGAATGGCTGGGGCAGCAGGTGCTTGCGGACAGTAAACTATACATGCCGTTGAAAACCGGTAGCCTGCAGCAGCGTTCATACGTCGCAGAAGGTGGCCGGCAGGTCGTGTTCCCAGGCCCATATGCACGGTATCTGTATATGGGTAAGGTCATGGTGGATTCAAAAACCGGGAAAGGCCCTGCGAACATTCCGAATGTCGGCCCGCGTTTTAGAGAAGGCGCGACACTTGTTGCGACTGACCGCGACCTGCGGTTTGCGACCGGCGTGCCGCACTGGGCGGAAGTGGCCCAAAACGAACACGGAAAAGAATGGGCGGATGGTTGCAAACGGATCATCCTGGGGGAATCAAATGGTTGATACGAAAGATTTTTCAACGATCCTGAGCGGCTTGCTGAATGATTTCCCGGCCATTGGCGCGCGGGAAATCCGGTTCGGCGAGCTGGGCGACAAGTCCGGCGTCGGGATCTATCCATCCGCTGCGGCGACGGTGATCAGCGAAACGACCGATATCATGGGCGGCGTGTACCAGAAATGCAACTATGCGTTTCTGGCGGTATATCGCTCCGTGCCGCAGTCGGAAACTGACCGCATCCACATCAAGGGCTGGCTGGACAAGCTGGCGCGGTGGCTGGAAAAACAACCGATCACGGCAGACGGCCGGCAGCACACGCTTGCCGCGTGGCCAGACCTCGGCGATGGCCGGACGATCACCGCGTTTGTGCAGGTGTCGGCAGCCTATCTGGCCGGGCGCTATGCCGACGGTGTGGAAGACTGGGCCGTGTCCCTGTCGATGCGGTACGACAACAATTTTGAAAGGTGATGCATTATGCCTGAAAGTACGACTTTTAACACAACCGCGGGCCAGACGATTGCCCGCAAACTGCTGATGGCCTTCCTGAATACCGGCACATCTTCCGCGCCGGTTTGGTCGATCGTCGGCAAGCGCGTGGAAGACAGCAGTCAGGAATATGACTGGAACAAGGAGACCACGCAGGACATCCTGGGCAACACGTTTACCACCATGTCCGCGCCGACCATCACGCAGACCTTTGACCCGTGCAATCTGGACGCCGGCGAAACCGCGCTGACGAAGCTGTGGCAGCTGGCGATTAAGGATCAGGATGTCGCAGCGCTGGCCGAACAGGATATGATGATCGTGCACTGCTATGCCGGCACGAAGGGCACGGCGATGTTTGCCGAGCGCTATAGCGGCTGCGCGATTGAAGTGAAGTCGCTGGGCGGCGACAAGACGGTGGACATGCCGTTTGACGTGACCTACGGCGGCACGCGCACGGTCGGCACTGCGGCCATTGCGGACGGCGTGGCCACGTTCACGAAGGCGACGGCATAAGGGGGGTGACGGCGTGAGCAATAACATTTCTTTTGAAACCGGCCTGAAAGCGTTCACCATCAATGGCGACGCAAACCGGAAGATCTATTTTGACCCGAACGACATCGGCATCATCGACCGGCTGGAAGCGGCAGCGATGGCGATCAAGGCCAAAGCCGACAAAATGGGCACGCAGGAAAGCGATACGGGCGCCCGCGCGACGATCCGCGAACTGGACGCCTACGCACGCGAACAGGTGGACGCGGCGTTCCCTTCGCCCGTCTGCGATACAGTGTTCGGCAAAGCCTACTGCGTTTCGCTCACGCCGTCCGGTTCCCTGCAGATCATTTCCTTCCTGGAAGCAGTTTCGCGCCAGATCCGGCGCGAAATGGACGCTGCGACCGCTGCTGCGCAGAAGCGTCAGGCGAAATACCTGGATAAATACAACGGCGGCGGCCAGCGCAGGAAGAAGCGCAGATCATGAATACCGGCCTACCGAAGACTGCATGCATCGGCGGCCGGTGTTTTCGTATCCGCAGCGACTTCCGTGAAATTCTGGACATCTGCGCCGCGTTGAATGACTCGGAGCTGACAGATCAGGATCGCGCCGAAGTGGCGGTCAAGATCTTTTACCCAGACTGGGATCAGATCACGGACATGGCCGCCGCGGTGAAATTCATGCTGTGGTTTTTGGATGGTGGTGTGGATCGCGGCGACCAGCGGCAGCAGCCGAAGCAGATGGACTGGGAACAGGATTTCCCGATGATCATCGCACCGATCAACCGCGTAGCTGGGCAGGATGTGCGCGCGCTGCCGTATATGCACTGGTGGACGTTCATCGGCTACTACATGGAGATCGGTGACTGCACGTTTTCCACGATCCTGGACATCCGGCGGAAGCTGCGCAAGCACAAGAAACTGGAAAAGTGGGAGCGCGAATACTATGACGAAAACCGGGAATTGATCGATTTCAAGTCGGCGCATCTGACCGACGACGAAGATGAATTCATCCGAAAGCTGATGGGAGGTGGGCGCGATGGCTGATGTTGTCGGCGATCTGGTAGTTGACACAACGATAAATAACGACAAGTTTGACGCCGGCCTTGCAAAGCTGGAAAACAACGCGAAAAAGGCTGCGAATAACGTGGACAAGGCCGCACAGAAGGTCGACGAATTGAGAAAGCAGCTCGCGGAGCTGCGGGCCGTCGAAGAAAGCGAAAAGAAAACCAGAAAGACCGGGACGGTATCGCAGGAAACCGGCGATGCAATCCAGAAAACGACGCAGCAGCTGAAAGACGCGCAACTGCAGCTGCAGGGATTGCAGGCGGACCAGGCCAAGGCAAACGACGCTATAGGCGCCTACATGCAGAAGCAGCAGTCAGCGGCTGCATCGACGTCGAAAGTGTCTGAACAAATGGGCAAATTCGCAAAGCGCATTGCCACCATCGCGAAGAAAGTGTTTATCTTTACGATGATCGCGAAGGCGCTGCGCGCCATGCGGTCTGTGCTGCTGAATACCATCAACGCAGACAAGCAAATGTCTGCATCCCTTGCGCAGATCAGGGGCAATTTACTGACGGCCTTTGCGCCGATTTATAGTTTTGTCCTTCCCGCCATTCGGACGCTGCTGTCATGGCTGGCGAAGCTTACGGCCGTTATTTCGTCTGTATTTGGCGCAATCTTCGGTCAGACGGCATCGCAGGCACAGGCCAACGCCAAAGCACTGTACCAGCAGGCAAGCGCGACATCCGCGGCCGGCGACGCGGCGGAAAAAGCGAAGCGGCAGCTTTCGGGGCTGGACGAAATGAACCGCTGGGAATCAAACGACAGTTCCGGCGGCGGAGGCGGTGGCGGCGGGTCTGCCGCGCCTGATTTTAGCGGCGTCAGCCAGGTCAAGCTGCCGAGCGGCTTGCAGGAAGTGCTGACGCAGGTGGGAGACGCGATCACAACGATACTTGATGCGCTAAAACGGATCTGGGAATCGCCAATCGTACAGTACGTCGTGAAAAGTGCATTAGAAATGGTAATTCGGGCGGTGATTTCGGTGCTGAAAGGTGTGTCACTGATTCTTGATGGCATTGCTGACATTTTGAATGGGAATTTGAAAGATGGGGTTAACAAAATAGCCGAAGGAATCTTTGAACTGTTTACGGCTGTCATAGTCGCTTTTGCGACCGCAGTTGCGAGATTGTTTGAATTCTGTAAACAGCTGGCCGTCAGCTTTTTTGAATGGCTTTCTGGGAAATGGACGTCCATAAAGGACTGGATCAGTAAAACGATCAGCAGTATCGATGCGGCTTTTGAGCAGCACCTCGCCAATGTGGAAGCAGGTGTCGCGGCGGCAGTGGATTGGGTCATCGAAAAATGGACGGCCGTAAAGGACTGGTTCAGGGGGCTGTGGGAAAAGGTAGCCTCCGGCGCTTCGTCCGCATGGCAGGGCATCAAGGACGCCTTTAAGTCCGTTCCGGAATGGTTTCAGGGGAAATTCCGTGATGCATGGCAGAAGGTCAAGGATGTGTTTTCCACTGGTGGCCGCATCTGGTCGGGAATCAAGGAAGGCATCGAAAACACCTTCCGCACGGTCGTCAACGCCATCATTCGCGGCATGAACACGATCATCGCCGTGCCGTTCAACAAGATCAATTCCATGCTGAATACGATCCGCAATGCGCACTTCCTCGGCATTTCACCGTTCCAGAATATGTGGGGCGTGAATCCACTGCCAGTGCCGCAGATCCCGATGCTGGCGCGCGGTGCGGTCATCCCGGCGAACCGGCAGTTCCTTGCCGTGCTGGGCGACCAGCGCAACGGCAACAACCTGGAAGCGCCGGAATCCCTGCTGCGCCAGATCGTGCGCGAAGAAGCCGGCAGCGCTGGCAGCCGGTATGAATTCATCGCGCGGCTGGATCGCCGGACGCTGTTTGACGAAGTCATCACCGAAGCAAAACTGCGGAAAGGGCAAACGGGCAAAAACCCGCTTGTAGCGGTGTAACACATGGCACAGGAATATATTAAAATTCGCAAAAGCGCGTCGGATGAATGGCTGGTGCTTCCACAGCCGGACTCCGGCGCGCTGTCGTATGACTTTGAAACGACCTACACGGAGGACAGCGGCCGCACCCAGACCGGCGCGGCCGTCGTCAGTCCGCTGTTCACGGTGGAAGCGCTTGGGTATAGCCGAGCGTCGATCAGCAAAACTATGCTGTCGCAGATCCTGAAGATCATCGCCAAAGGCCAGCAATTCCAGCTGCACTACTTTTCCGCCTACTATGGCGCGTGGTGTACGTCGTGGTTTTACGTCGGCAAGGGGCAGCTTGACATTGGCCGGCTGAACGAAAACAAGGAACTTTTTACGTCCGTGGAATTTAATATGGTCAGCGTCAATCCGCTGACGTGATTGGTGGTGACATGATATGCGAACAGTTGAAAGTCAAATCACAAGCGTCTACCCATCGCAGACGAACTTTGTGGTCGAAGCATCTTTTACATGGGATCACGGCATCACGTTTGAGAGGAACGGTGAAACTGTAACGCTGAAGGCTGGGCAGTATCTGCAGGTAGGCCGGCAGTCTTTCCGCCCAGGCGGCACGAAGATCTCGGCACAGACATCATCCGGCAGCTACCCCGTCGGGCTATCTGTGTGCAAATGCGCAACGATTGAAATGTACGACATCGGGTGGTCGACCCCAGACTACTGGTCGCTGTACGAGGGGGCCACAGCGCATCTGAAAGCGGCTATCACCATTGACGGCATTGAACGCATGGTGGACATGGGCCACTTCAAGGTCTACGAAGTGGAAACCATGCACGAAGTCACCACGCTGACCTGCTACGACGCCATGAAGGCGGCGGACGTGCTGTGCCCGGCGGCGATGCAGGGCGAACACAGCTATCCGGAACTGTGGCAACTGGCGGCGCAGCAGCTTGGCCTGACGGCTGGCCCGCTGGATTTGCAGTATAACGCGCTGGCGACCGTGGATGCGAAGCACACTATCCGGCAAGTGATCGAAGCAATCGTGCTGGCCTGCGGCGGCAACGCTGTTGCATCAGGAAATACGCTGTTTGCACGGCTTGTGCCGTCAGCAGCGGACGTTACGCTGGCGCAGTGGATCAACCCCGTAGAAGTGGCAAAAACGCCGGTCGAAGTCACCGGCGTGCGCGTGAAAAAGACGCTTGCTGGCGATGGACAAGAACACACATATTTTTCCGGTTCCGGCGGCTATGTCATTGAACTGAACGACGACAACCTGTGGCTGGGTATCGAAGGGCCGGTCGGGTCAGTCACGGTCGCTGCTGAAGCAGTCGCGGAGACGGTGTACGAGCAGCTGAAAAACAAGCCAATCTATAAGTTCTCCGGCGATCTTCCGGCCGACCCGCGGCTTGATATTTTCGACAAGGTGATTGTCAAGGACATCAGCGGCCGGGAATACCCGTCGATCATCACGGATTACACGTTCGTGTTTTCTGGGAAAACGTCGATTGGCAACAACGTGGAGTCCAGCAGCAGCTACAACACATCTGATAGCGATCCTTCCGGATCGTCGCCTTCCGGCGGTGGCGGTGGTGGCACGATCGACGTGGACAGCGCGCTATCTGACACATCCACAAATCCGGTGCAGAACAAAATCGTGACCGCTGCGCTGAGCAGCAAAGCCGGGACGGCGGTAGCTACGCAGTCCTCGGCTGGTCTGATGTCCGCAGCGGATAAGACTAAGCTGGATGCGCTTGCGGAAGGTGGCGGCGTGACGTACATGTCCGCGGCCGAGATGCAAGCCATCTGGGACGCAAATTAAAAGGGGGTACTACAATATGGCAGACGATAACAAGGCGGTTGGGCCGCTGGCGACGGCTAAATTGGTCGCGCTGATCAAGGCCGTGATGGAAAAAAAGTACGACAAGACTGGCGGAAAAATCGACGGCAGTGCCGAGATCACCGGCGGCCTAAAGGTCGGGATGAGTTCGGAATTCTCCAGTTCCATCAAAGCAGGGAGCGAAATCAGTTCAGATATGCTTCTGATGGCGCCGATTGTCGAACTGCGCGATCCGGCGAAGGAAGAAAGCATTTATTTCGGTGTGTCCGGCGAGAACGCGGCAAAGGTTACAAGCCCTGTATCTGGCGGCGGGACACAATACGCCCGCCTCGCGGTCGGCACACCGACCGGAGACAACGACGCTGCAACCAAGGCGTATGTGGATGACAGGACGCACGATTACTATGATGTAACTGTGATCTCTGCTGCCGACGCGGCGCAGACGATTGACGGCGGTATCATCGACGTGCGCGGCAGCGCGGATAAAACTGTCGCAGAAATTGCCGCTGCCTATGCTGCTGGAGCGATCGTGCGCTGCATCTATAACGGCAACATCATGCGGCTTATGCGCGCTACGGATGGTAGCTATACTTTTGCGGGAGTCGGTGCGAACTACGGCGTGGCGCGATCTGGCAATATCACGATCACGATCATGTCCACGTCCAACGGTGACACGACGCTGATCACGTCGGCGGCTGGTGAGCTGCCCATCCCAGACAGCGATGCGAGCCAAAACGGCTGTGCGCTGGTCGTTAGAGACGGCCAGTGGATGTACAGTGCGGATAAACTGATCCCGGCGACACCAACCTCAAACGGCCTGATGTCCGCCGCCGACAAGGCGAAACTGGATAGCATGGACAGCGTGTGCTACGACATCTATGCCAAAATAGGCGCCGCAGATACGCACGACAGCGTATACAAGTACGGATGCGCGGTGTCGCACACGTTTGCCGAGATCGACGCGGCTGTGCGCGCGGGTAAAACACCGCGTGTGCTGCTCGTGGATAACATCGACAATCCCAGCGATACGCGCATCATCTGCCCGCTATTGGAATATGATACCAGCCGGTCAGAAGGCGGGTATTACTTTGATGCTCCGGGGTTGGTTGGTGTAAACGGATCGGGTCGCATTTATATTGACGAGAATGGCGCGATGTACACTTGCAGCGCTGGCGAATTGCCGGCAGTTGACGCAAATCAGGACGGCAAGTACCTGACGATTGATGGCGGCAGGTGGACATATAGGCGGCCGGATACTGCTACCGCGACCGCACCCGGCTTTATGTCTGCGGCAGATAAGGCCAAGCTGAACAGTGTTGAGGATGGTGCGAACAAGACGGTTGTTGACGCAGCACTTGACGCAGACAGTACGAACCCTGTCCAAAACAAAGCGGTCAAGGCAGCGCTGGACGAAAAAGCGGGCACGGCAGTGGCGACCGCATCCGCCAACGGCCTGATGTCTTCCACTGATAAGACAAAGCTCGATGGCGTGGAGGACGGCGCGACCAAGACCATCGTCGACGACGCCATGTCTGACACATCTACCAACCCTGTCCAGAACAAGGCCGTCAAGGCGGCGCTGGACAGCAAGCTGTCAACACGAGGTGGTGAAATTTCGGCTTCTTTGGAAGTCGGGCAGACAGTCAGCGCCGGTGGGTCTGTATCTGTTGGCAGGACGAGCACGGACACAGGCATCCATTTTGAAAAAGCGGCTTCTGACGCTGGACGCATTTCGCACGGCTCAGACCCCATGACTGGTGTAGCGCCGATTGCCCGCCTGAAAGTGGCATCGCCGACCGAGGATGATGATGCGGCTACTAAGGCGTATGTGGACGGCAGCGCGGTGCGATACGACGCGGCGCAGACCTTGGACGAGGCACAGCAGTTTCAGGCGCGTAAAAATATCGGCGCTGTTGGCGACTATAGCCCACAGTTTACGGGCTTTTTGTCACTTGCCCCTGCAAACGGAACACTTGGAACCGGCGTTGGCCTGTCCCCGAGCAGAGATGGCAATAATTTTGCGCTTGATATTTCTGACGTGAATGAGAACACGCCCACACTGCTGACCGGTGTGAAAACGCCGACCGACGCAGACACCAATGCGGGCGCGACTGTGGAATATGTGAAGAACAAGGTCTCTGAGGTTGCCGCCAGCGGCGGCGTGGACGTGGATAATGCACTGTCGGCCACGTCTACCAACCCCGTCCAAAACAAAGTCGTCAAGGCCGCACTGGACAAGAAAGCCGGTACCGCGGTGGCGACCACGTCCGCCAACGGCCTGATGTCCAAGGCGGATAAAACCAAGTTGGACGACATTGAGAGGGGCGCAAACAAGACCACCATTGACAGTGCCATGTCCGGGTCATCGGTCAACCCTGTGCAGAACAAGGTAATCAAGCAGTACATCGATGACAAGGCGGCTGCTGCTGGCAGCAATATCACAGTGGACGCGACGCTGTCCAGCACCAGCGCCAACCCGGTGCAGAATAAAGCTGTCAAGGCAGCGCTGGATAACAAAGCGGACAAGACTGCACTGAACGCCAAAATGGACAAGTCTGGCGGCACGTTTACTGGCAACGTTCATGGGAAGTATTTTTGCGGTACATGGCTACAGTCCACAGAGGCTAGCGATCTGGGGCGTACACCGGGCAAGATCGCCGTGCTGGACGACAGCGGCTGGGTGTACTATCGCACGCCCGGCGAATTGTTTGCCGATCTTGGGATTGCCAACGCAATCAAATCATACGTTGATGCTGCAATCGTAGCAGCGATCAACAGCGCGTACTAAGGGGGTATACCATGGCTACCACTGTATCTATGACAAATGTCGTGGCAAACGGCGGCAAGGGCTGGTTTCCGGCCCAGCGCGGAAACTGCGCGTGGCAGCTCTCGAGCATCACACCGGGCGACGGGGCCGCGTCCAGTATCAAGATCATCCCTTCCGGCGCGGGAGAATGTACACTGACATCCGCAGCGCACAATCTGGTCGCGTCGCACAAATATTACATCAGCTTCAAGGTGCGGTTCGCGTCGGCTACACAGGGCACTTGCGATTGGTATTGGCCAGTTGCCGAGCCTTGTGCAGCGCAAAACATGGCTTTTAATGTTGCGGCGGAAACGTGGGTGCGCCTGTCAGCGGTATTTGAGCGCACAAGTTTTAGCGATGGCAGCTACCCTTGCCGCTTCGATTACAACAACACGGATGGGAAGAGCACGACGTTTTGGTTCACGTCCTGCATGCTGATCGACCTGACCGCTGCCTTTGGCGCTGGTTTGGAGCCGAGCAAGGAGTGGCTGGATAAACATATCACGGCGTTTTCGGACAGCCCGAGCGTGGACTATATCGACAATTTGGACGAGCTGTTTACGGGTATCTCCAGCGCAATCCAAACAAAAAGTGGCCAGCCGGGCAAAATCTTTGCGTGTGATTTTATAGACAAAATCCTCGCGCTGTGAAGGGAGGACGGCTATATGGTCAGCATAATTGAAGCATTTGCCACAAACAACAAATGCTATCAGATCGGCGCGCCGCTGTACCCGCAGGGCATCATGCTGCACAGCATCGGCTGCCCACAGCCCAACGCGGCGGTGATGGCGCGGTACTACAACCAGTACCAGCCGGGCGGGCAGAGCGTGTGCGTGCACGGCTTTATCCAGCGTGATGGCACGTACTACCAGACGCTACCGTACACCATGCGCGCGTGGCACTGTGGCGGGAGCGCCAACAGCACGCACATCGGCATCGAGATGACCGAGCCTGCGTCCATCGTCTACACCGGCGGCGCGAACTGGCGCGACCTTGACCCGGACGCGACCGAGGCGCACGTGCGCGGGACGTATGCCGCAGCCGTGGAGCTTTTCGCGCAGCTGTGCACGCAGTACGCGCTGGATCCGCTGGAGGACGGCGTGATCATCAGCCACGCCGAGGGCGCGGCAAGAGGCATCGCCAGCGCGCACGCAGACCCCACACACCTGTGGCGGGCGTTTGGGCTGACGATGGACGGCTTTCGGGCAGATGTCGCGGCCAAGATGGCCGCGGGAAATACAGACGAGGAGGACAACGACATGGTAAGATACGACAGCATTGACGACGTGCCCGGCTGGGCGCAGGACACAGTGCGCGCGCTGATGGACGCGGGTGCGCTGCAGGGTGACGATCAGGGGCGGCTGGATCTGTCGCTGGACATGATCCGCGGCATGGTGATCGGCAAGCGGTACGCGGACGCGCGCAGCCCCAGATATGCCACGATCGACGACGTGCCCGGATGGGCGCGCGAGGAGACGCAGCGGCTGATCGACCGCGGCGTGCTGGCCGGTACGACCGGCGGCAAGCTGGATCTGTCGCTGGACATGCTGCGCACGATGATCGTGTGCCAGCGCATGGTGGATGGAAAGTGAGGCAGCCGTGAGTACATATCAGTGGCTTTGCCTGCTGGGCATCCCGTCGCTGCTGATCGCGGCACTGCTGGCCATGATCCGGCATCTCGCGGCGCAGATCAAGCATGACCGCGCGGACACTGCGGCGACCAAACTGGGCGTACAGGCCCTGCTGCGGGCGCAAATGATATCCGACTACAACAAATGGTCCGACCGGGGCTATGCCCCGATCTATGCAAGACAAAATTTCGAAAATTGTTGGGGGCACTACCACACGCTTGGCGCAAACGGCGTGATGGACGATATCCATGCGAAATTTTTGCAGCTCCCGACGCAGGATTAATAAAAAAGAAAGGACGATAAAAATGGAGCTTGGTATTGCATCTGTGGCGGCGATTACCGCCATCACTTACCTTGTGGGCATGGCCGTCAAGGCGACCGAGGCCGCGGACAAGTGGATCCCGATCATCTGCGGCGCGACCGGCCTGGTCCTCGGCGTCGTCGCGTGGGCGATGGGCGTGCCGGACTATCCGGCGAACGACTGGCTCAACGCTGCCGCCGTCGGCATCGTGTCCGGCTGGGCGGCAACGGGGCTTAACCAGAGCGTCAAGCAGCTGACGGACAATAAATAATCGGGCATAGCAAGGCCGCCGGAGCGTAAGTGCTCCGGCGGCCTTGTGATTTTAAATTTCTGTGCCATCTGGCAGCGCAAACTTGATGTTGACTTTGCAGCCGAGTGCTTCTCCGATGCGCTCCCATTCTTCTACGGTAAATTTCCCGGTATTCAGCCGTTTGTTAAGCAGCTGGGGGGACCATCCGAGGCGTCGCGCCAGCTCGGAGTTTGTAATCCCAAAATACGCAAGTTTCATTTCGATTATTTGCCGCGCTGTCACGGTATCACTTCCTTCTGTTAGATAGCATAACCTATTTAGTTTAACGTGTCAACTAAAAATTTTCTGAAATATCCGAAAAAGTTAAAATATAGGGTTGACATTATAAACTATTTGGTTTATAATAATATTCGTAAGGCAGAGGGAAACCTCTTGTGAAAGGAAGTGAGGGAATGACCGAGATGAACGTCACAGAGGCGCTGCTGAAAGCAATCCTCGAACTCATCGAGAAGTGCGAAACGCTTGAAGAACTTCGCGAGAGCGTCAAGCGCATCATGCATGAGTAAACAAAAAGAGTAGCGGCACCGACCAAAGCCCCGCTACTCGCACCCGAGAAGGTGAGCCGGGAGCCTTACCCCGGCCACCTTGATTATAAACCGAGTAAGGCGGAAAAATCAAGGAGGAAACACTATGAAGTACGAAGTCTACGAAAATAACGGCGGCGCCGTTATGCTCGCTATCCTCGACGACGATTGCAAGCCGGCCGCCATTTTTGAAAACTGGGAGTATGGTCAGCGCGGCGTTTTGGCCGACGCACTGCAGGAGCTTGCCGCAGATCCGACGGCGTGGAGAGCGTGGGACGGCGACCTTGTCGAGCGCATCGCGTCCGAGTGGCCGTACAGCGGTGAGGCAGAGCCGCCCACGCTTACCGAGCTTTACGACGAGATCAGCGGGAGCGATGCATGCATCATTGACAGTGACGGCGATATGATCCCCGCACAGCGCATGGGCGCCGCGGCTCTCAAGGCACTTGGCCTGAGCCTTGAGGATGACGATCAGTAATGCGTGCGGCAATCTATATCCGTGTATCAACGAGCGAGCAGGCGGCAGAGGGATATTCCCTCGCCGCCCAGCGCAAGAGCTTGATGCAGTGGTGCAATGGCCGCGCCTATGATGTAACCGGCGTGTATGCGGACGAAGGGATCAGCGCGAAGGACATCAAGCATCGACCGGCAATGCTGCAGCTGCTATCCGATGTGCAGGCCGGAGAAATCGACGTTGTGTGCGTCTGGGCGCTCAGCCGATTGACGCGCAGCGTTGCTGACCTATACAGCGTGTGGGATCTACTTGCGGCGCACAACTGCGGGTTAATTAGCTACACAGAGGCTTTTGACACGACCACGCCGACCGGGCGCGCAATGATGGGCATGCTCGGGATTTTTGCTCAGATGGAACGAGAATTTACGGCAGAACGTGTCAGCGCGGCGATTGCCGAACGGGCAGCGCAGGGAAAGCGGACGTGCAATGAAGTCCTTGGCTATGACCTCGATGGCAAGGACAGCCTGAAGATCAACCCGGCGGAAGCGGAGCGCGTGCGGTATATTTTTGATCGTTACTTGGAATATCGCAATCTGTCGGCCGTTGCCGAGCTGTGCAGATTGCGCGGCTACACCGGGAAACGCGGTAGAATACAGACTGCCGAATCAATCCGGCGGATACTTATCTGTCCGGTATATGCTGGCTACAACAGCTATAAGGGCCAGTTGTACAAGGGATGTCACGCGCCCATCATATCTGTCAAAGATTACAATCGTGTGCAACGGATACTACAGCAGCGAGGGAAGCGAGTCAGGATACTGTATCAGCAAATCAAATGACAAACTGCGGTGGCATAGGGATAATCATGGGGATATATATTTGCGCCATATCTCGCAATGCAGTAATACCAATGCATAGTGGCAATGCACACCATGCTTGACGTGCGGAGGGTCACAGGTTCGAGTCCTGTATCGTCCACCATCGGGAAACCCGGCAAAAACCCGGCAATCCATTGAGATTGCCGGGTTTTTTGCGTTTTGCAGCACGTCCGCATTGCGTCATGCTGACCGCTGAGACGGGCTAAAAATGCGGCTATTAGGCATCTGCCGGGGCGTTTGGGGATACTTTTGGGGATATTTTTTCGGCGGCCGGAAAGGCCTGCAGCACGGTGCCGAGGTTGGCCTCCGGGCTGCGCTCGATGAGGTGCGTGTAAATGTTGAGCGTGGTCTCCACCTTGGAGTGCCCGGCCAGGTACTGCACGACCTTGACATTGGCCCCGGACAGGATCAGATTGGTGATGTATGTGTGCCGGAGGATGTGCGGCGTGACGTCAAAGTCGATCGTGATCTGCACCTTGGAGTTGCGCACCGTCTCGCCGAGCTTTTTCTCACGGAGCACGGTCTCGCCGCGCTCCGTGCGCTTGGCCGTGCCGGTCTGGCGGCGCGTGATGTAGCGCCAGGAGTTGCGGTACGCCGTCATGCTCCACGGCTGGCCGTCGCTGCCGCTGATGACATAGTCGCCGGTCGCGGTATGCTGCAGGTCGGCGAGGAAGCCGACGAGCGCGGGCGGGATTGGGATGTCGCGCCGGGCGGCCGCGCTTTTGAGCTCGTCCGAGACGACGGGCTGATTGTGCACCCAGCGCAGCGCGCGGCGCACGGAGATATACGGTGCAGCGCCGTCGAGATGGACGCAGTCCCACTCCAGCCCGAGGATCTCCTCGCGGCGCAGGCCGGCATAGAGGCCGAGCATCACAAAGGGATAGATGCGCGTGCCTGCGACGGCAGTCTCCAGCGTCTGCATCTGCTGGCGGGACAGCGCCTCCTTTTCGGCAGCCTTTTTGCCGCCGGCGCGCAGCCCGGCGCACGGATTGTGCCGGACGACACCGGCACGCTCGCCCGCCTCGAAAATTTTTTTGAGCGCACAGACGATCTTGTCCTGCGAGCTGCGCGACAGGTCGCCGCAGGCGCGCATCACCTCGGCGATGTCGTCCTCGGAGACCTCCAGCATGTGCCGCGCGCCGATGACCGGGCAGATGTGGCGATTGATGGCGATGGCATAGTCGGACTTGCGGCTGTCGCTGAGGTGCGCCGTGTAGAGCTTGTACCACGTCTGCGCATACTGCCACACCATGGGATTGGATGCCAGCGCCTTGCGGCGCTCGACCTCGGCCAGGCGCTCGGCGACCTTGCGCTCCAGCTCCTCCGGGTCCTTGGCGTACACGGCGATATAGACACCGCGCTCATCCTTTATCTTTTTCTTGAGATATTTTTGCATAGCAAATGCGCCCTGCATCTTGCGCGCCCGGCATGGGCGTGATAAGATAACAGGGCAGACTACCCCCTTTATTGCTTGGGTTGGGTTTTCTGTGTCAGCCGTCCGGTGTGCCAGCACCGGGCGGCTATTTTGTTTGTGTCCGATTTGGACACTATGCATTTTTGTTGCGCCCGTAAAAGATTTTGCCCTGACGCAGGTTGTGCTTGTAGTAGCAGTGTGTGGATAGCTCCTGATCTGGATTTATGCACTTGCCGGCGCCGCTGCACTCCTCATAGCGCGAGCAGCAGCCGAAATCAGTTGGCAGCGCGTCAATCATATCGTCGAGGATTGCGGAGAGCAACGGCGCGTAGCTGACAAGCGACTCAGCATCCGCAAGAGGCAGACGCACATAATACGGATCAGACTTGAGGTGAGACGTGCTGACATTCGCGGGGATCATGTGCTCGTATTTGACCGGGATTGTCACATAACTTTTCTTGCCGCGGATGCTGATGCGGCACACGAGACTGTTCTCGCTCCCGAGGTATAGGGAGCTGTACTGCGCGCCGTCTGCTTTAAAAATAAGCATATCCGCAGGCGTCGTCGCGTTGCGCATCGTCTCGAGGAGCGCCGGCTCTATCAGCTTGTACGCTGCCGTTTCCGCCGACATCTCATCCAACATATCCAGAGTGATTTGCTCCATTACACTGTCGCCCCCATACCCGCGAGCTCCAAAAACTCGCGCTCATTGATGATTTGTATCTGTGCCTGCCCGCTGCTGTTGAGCTCATATGCCTTGAGCTCCTTTGTGCTGTGCCCGCTTGTGCCGACGGCATCCGGGTCCTGTTCACCGAGGACGAGATAATGCACTTTTTTGGATACGGACGTTTTGACCGTAGCGCCACAGTTTATGGCCATCTGCATCGCCTCGCCGCGGTCAATGCTGAGTTCGCCGGTAAACACAATGTTTTTGCCGTATAGACAGCCGCGCTGATCGATCGTGTCGACCGTCGGAGCAATGTCGCACGGCCGCGGCGCGTGCGGGTGTGTTTTGCTGTGCCCCTGTTGATGCGCCGACCTGCGCAACGGATCGCGAGCCGGGACAACGTCAGCGTAATGGTAGATGTCTACGTCGGGCGATGTTGCGAGGTATTCCCACGCGGATAGGCAGCCGCTGCGTTTGATGCCGGTTATGGCAATCATTGCGCACGCCTGTGCGTCGTCCAGCGCGTTGTGATGTTGTTCGAGCTGGATGTGCAGCGCGTCCGTGCAGTTGTCCAGTCTCGCCTTGGCGATGCCAAGAGAGTGCGCGACGTCCAGAGTGTCGGCGTAAATAAAATCTGGTATCTCATGGCTCAGCGACTGCAACAGTACCGTCATGTCAAAGTGAGCATTATGCGCAAAAACCGGCGTGTGCGGCGAGAACATGCAGGAGATCTCCTGCCATAGCTCGTCCAGCGTTTTGGCGTTTGCGACATCCTCTTCTGTGATACCGTGTACCGAGATATTGTAAGAGTCAAAACCGGCCACACGCGGCTTGATGAGCGAGTAATATGTATCAACGATGCGCAGACCGGACACGGCCGCAATGCCGACAGAGCAGGCACTCCCGCGGCTCGCATTGGCTGTCTCAAAATCAATGGCCAAAAAATCGCAGCTCATATGTAGCTCCCTGTGTCCAAATTGGACACGTCACAACTTGGCCCGCAGCTCGACCACACGGCCGAGGATCTGCACGGGCAAGCTCTCAATCTCCTCGTTACTGTAATACATAGGCTCGTAGGCCGGATTGCTGGGTATCAGCGTCACGCCCTGCGGGCTCTTTTTTATGCGCTTGACGGTTGCATCGTCGCCGTTTACCAGCACGACGGCGATGTCGCCGCTGTCCACGTCCGGCTGGCGGCGGACGATCACGACGTCGCCGTCCGAGATCTTGGGCTCCATGCTGTGGCCCTTGATCTGCAGGCCAAAGTACTCACCGTCTCCGGCGGCTTCAGCGCTGATGTCCTCCCAGTCGATGACCTCCTCGATCGCGTCGATGGGGATGCCAGCTGCCACGCGGCCGAGGACCGGGACGCGGATGTAGCCGGGGCGCGCTGGGGTTGCTGGCTGCCCGCCGAGCAAGTAGTCAAGTGACACATCAAAATAATTCGCAATGCGCCGATATGTGTCGGTATCTGCCTCGTATTTGCCTGTCTCGTACCCAGACAGGGCGGCCTGACTGACATTGACCGACTTGGCGAGGTCTGCTTGTTTGACATTGTCGCGCTTGCGCAACTCCTTAATTCTGTTCATTTTTATCAACTCCGTTGATATCAAGATAATTGATAAAAATCGAAAAGTAAACGCAATATCAAGATAATTGAAAAAATATATTGACATATCAACATACTTGATATATGATAGTAAATGCAATCAAGATAATTGATAAGCGGAGGTGATACCTTGGACGGCATCAAAATTTGCCGCGCGAAACGCGGTTTGACGCAGGCGGAGCTCGCGTCGGCGCTGCATGTAGGGCAAAGCACGGTCGCGATGTGGGAGACCAGCGGGTCATACCCACGCGCCGATATGCTCCCAGCAATCGCGGCAGCGCTGAGCTGCACGATCGATGACCTGTACAACGTGCCGGCCTGACCGGCTATCATCATGTTACCAAAGGATGTGACAAAACACCATGCAGCACAACTACCACAATATCAGCCAAACCGGTAGACGCATTGCCGGCATGACGCAGGAGCGCTGGGCGGAGGCGCTGGACATCTCCGTCGAGAGTGTGCGCCTGTATGAGTCCGGCCGCGGGATGCCGTCAGACGATGTTGCGACGCGGATGGTCGAGGTGTCCGGTGCGCCGGTGCTCGGCTACTGGCATCTGCTCAACAAGAGCCGCGTCGCGGCCGACCTGCTGCCACAGGTGGACACCATCGCCCTGCCGCAGGCCGTGATCCAGCTGCTGCGCCGGATCCGCGACTTTGACAGCTCGCACCGCATCGACCGCCTCGTGGACATTGCTGAGGATGGCCGCATCGACCAGGACGAGCGTCCGGACTTTGAGCAGATCACGCGCGAGCTCGACGGGATCGTCCAGGCTGCTATGCAGCTCAAGTATGCGAGAGGAGGGGACGAGGATGGCCATGCTGACGACTAAGGACGTGTGCGAGCAGCTGTCGATCTCGCGGTCGTCCGTCGGCCGTCTGGTCGCGCTTGGCGACCTGCCGTGCTACCAGCTGGGCAAGTCCCTGCGCTACTACCAGGCGGACATTGACGCCTATCTGGAGCGCTGCCGTGTCAAGGTGTCGCCGGCCATCACTTGCGCGCCGGTGCAGCAGCCAGCGCCGCCAAAGCGCAAGCGCGGCCGCCCAATCAAAAACACTGTCCCGGAGTATTACCCCGGAATGAAAGTGGTGTGACCTATGCAGACGAGACAAAAAAAGAGCCGTGCCCGCGGCAACGGGCACGACTCAGGTGCAAAAAAGTGCAATAGCTATTGCACTTACATCTTACAGCAGATCCAAAACGATTGCAAGGGGGGATTTTGAGATGGCCGTGATGCGCGTGGAAAAATCGGCAAATTACACCATCATGAGCAACTGCCACCTCGACGACACCCGCCTGAGCCTCAAGGCGATCGGCCTACTGAGCAAGATCCTGCGTCTGCCGGACGACTGGGATTACACGCTCGAGGGCCTCGCCCGCATCTGCAAGGAGGGCAAGGACGCCATCCGGTCGGCGATCGTGGAGCTGGAGCGGGCGGGCTACATCGAGCGCCGCCAGACGCACGCGGCCGACGGGTCCTTTGCGGGCAACGAGTACATCGTGCACGAGGCCCCGGTTGACGCCGATGCGGCACCGTCGTCGGAAAACCCGACAACGGGAAACCCGTCGACGGAAAATCCAACGCAACCAAATACTATATCTACCAAGTACTTAGATACTAATACCCCCCTTACCCCCCAGAGGGGGCGACGAGCGCCGAAAAAAGTGGCGCTCTGGAAACCGGAGCGCTTTGCAGCATTTTGGAAGTACTACCCGCGAGGCGAGTCCAAACAGGCCGCGATTGCTGCCTGGGACAAGCTCCGGCCGGATGACGCGCTGATCGACGACATCGCCCGCGCACTCAAGCGCCAGATGGCCAGCGAGGAGTGGCAGCGGGGCGTCGGCATCCCGTATGCGTCGACATACCTCAACCAGCGACGCTGGGAGGACGAAAAGCATGAGCCGGCCGAGCCGCAGGGCGAGGGAGGAGGTCTCCCGCTATGGACGTAAAGCAGACCCTGATCGACGCGCAGGCCGCCGTGATCGGCAGCGTACTGATCTCGCCGGAGATCGTCGGCGACGTGATGCTGCGCGTCTCCGCGGACGACTTTTTGACGCCGCAGTACCGGCACGTCTTTGATGCCGTGCACGAGCAGTGGGCAGCGTGCCAGGCTGTGGACGTGGTCACGGTGCTGCACCGCCTCGGCGATGCGTACCGGCCGTTGCTGGTGCAGATCATGGCTGACACGCCGACGGCCGCCAACTGGGAGGCCTACGCCGACGTGATGCGCGAGCAGGCAAGGCTGGCGCGCATCAAGGACGCGGCCGCCAAGATGCTGGACGCGGCCACGCTGGACGAGGCCTGCGCCGCCGTGGAGACGGCGAGCGAGTGCCTGTGCGACAGCAAGACGCTGCGCGTGGTCAGCTGGTACCAGGGGCTGTGCGAGTTTTACCAGCGCCATGCTGACGGTCGCCAGCCGGACTATCTGCGCTGGGGCATCCGGCAGCTAGACGAGCGCCTGTATGCCGAGCGTGGAGATCTCATCATTCTGGGCGGGCTGCCGTCCAGCGGCAAGACGCTGCTGGCGACGCAGTTTGCGATGCACATGGCCCGGTCGGGCCTGCGCGTCGGCGTTTTTAGCCTCGAGACCTCGGACGCCAAGCTGTACGACCGCATGGTCGCGCAGACGGAGGGCATCAACTTTGGCCGCATCAAGCGCAACCAAATGATTGCGGACGACTACAAGACGGCGTCGACGGCAATCCAGACCGCGCAGCGCATCACGCTGGACGTCATCCGTGCCTCCGGCTTTAGCGTCGCCGATGTGCAGGCGGTCGCCATGGCGCGGCGGTATGACGTGATCGTCATCGACTACGTGCAGCTGCTGCAGGCAAAGGGCAACACCCGCGTGGAGCAGGTGACCAACATCTCACTGGCGCTGCACACGATGGCGCAGCGCGCCGGCACCGCCGTCATCGCGCTCTCGCAGCTGTCGCGCCCCGAAAAGGGGCAGCAGCGCAGCCGCACCCCATCCATGTCCGATCTGCGCGAGTCCGGCCAGCTGGAGCAGGACGCGGATGCCATCATGATCCTCGCGGCGCAGCCCGGCGGCAACCGGGTACTGTCGATCGTCAAAAACAAGGAGGGCGAGCGCGGGGCAATCGAGCTAGTGTTTGACGCTGCGCACCTGCGCATGGCGCCGCTTGTGTCCAAATCGGACACGGCAGCAGACCACGACGACGAGGACGACTGGCCGCGCATGCAGGCGTGGCCCAAAGCGGACACAGGAGGTGATCTGCCATGATGGTCGGCGACAAGCTGCCCGGCATGGTACCGTCCTACGGTGCCACCTGCACGGGCTTTGCCTCGGATGGCGAGGGCTATACGGCGACGGTGGTATACATCCACCCGCAGCGGCGGTTTTACACCGTCGAGTTTGCGTTTGCCCGCGGGCGCAGATTCCGCGAGAGCTTTTATTTTCAGGACCGTGCCGGCGGTGCTCCGCTGGCGCGCACGACCCGGCAGTCGAGACTGCCGGGCAGAAGGAAAAAATCGAAGAGGTGCAAAAAATGAAATCAACGGGCATTGTCAGGAAAATCAACGGGCTCGGCAGGATTGTGCTCCCGGTGGGCGTGAGACGGATGCTGGGCATTGAGATCGGCGACGGCGTCGAGATCTACGCGGACGGCGGGGACGTCATCCTGCGCAAGCATGTGCCGGGGTGCGTGCTTTGCGGCGAGTGCCGCGACACTATCGACTACATGGGCGTCTGTGTGTGCCGCAAGTGCGTGGCCGAGGCGGCCGCAACCGCGAAAGGGGGCTGCGCCGTATGAAAGTCATCAGCATCGTAAATCTCAAGGGCGGCGTCGGAAAAACCGCCACGGCCATCAACATGGCCGCCATCCTGGCGACGGAGCACAGCAAGCGCGTGCTGCTGATCGACGCAGACCCGCAGGCAAACGCGACCCGCTTTTTCGGCGGAGATAACGCGCCGATCAAGCTCTACGACGTTTTTACCAGCCCCGGATCGTGGGAGGAGTACTGCTGGATGACGCAGGTCGATGGCGTGGATATTATCCCGGCCAGCATGGACCTGCTGCAGCTCGACGTCGCGGCGGCAACCGCGGACAAGACGCTGATCTCCGACTTTGGCGAGTTTGTGGAGACGATGCGCGATGGGTCGGACTATGACTACGTCATCATCGACTGCCCGCCGGGCTTTACGGCGGTGTCGATCGCGGGCATCTCCGTCAGCGACGACATCATCATCCCGGCCAAGGTCGACGCCTTTGCCATCTCCGGCATCGACGAGCTGACGGCGCAGATCCGCGCCGTGCAGACGGTGCGCAGTGGCATCCGGATCGCCGGTGTGCTGGTGACGATGTGGCACAACGCGCCGGTCGTGACGCAGGGCGAGCAGTACCTGCGCGCCATGGATGTGCCGGTGTTTGAGACCACGATCCGCCGCACGGACAAGATGGACGAGGCGACCTTCGCGCGCCAGCCGATCAGCACATACAGCCGCTGGTGCGCGGCCGCCCGCGACTACCGCGATTTTGTGGACGAGTACCTGGGCAAGGAGGCGGCAGACGATGAGTAATTTTAACCTCGCGGACTACATCAAGCCGCCAGAGGGCGCTGCCAAGCCGGCCGAGCGCAGGCTGCAGATGATCCCTACGCGCAAGATCTTTGCCAACGACAAAAATTTTTACGACACCTCCAAGGTCGATGACCTGATCGACAGCATCCTGATGCAGGGGCTGCTCGACCCGCTAACCGTCCGGCCGTCCGGCGACGGCGAGGGCTACATCATCATCTCCGGCCACCGTCGACACCGCGCGCTGATGACGATCCTGGACGACCATCTCGCCGAGGACACCAAGCCGTTTGAGACGACGCCGTGCTTTGTGCGCGACCCGGGCGACGACCTGATGGAGGAGCTGATGCTGATCCAGGCCAACAGCGCGACGCGCGTGCTGACATCGGCTGAGACCTCCAAGCAGGTCGACCGCGTGCGCGACCTGCTGTATGGACTTAAGTCACAGGGCTATGAGTTCCCGGGCCGGATGCGCGACTACGTCGCCAGCGCGTGCAACATCTCGGCGTCCAAGATCGCCCGGCTGGACACGATCAAGACCAAGCTGATTCCGCAGATCAAGCAGTACTATGTCGACGGCCGCATGCCCGAGAGCGTGGCCTACGAGATCGCCAAGTGCTCCGAGGATGACCAGCAGTTGATCGCCAAAGTCAAGGGCAACGGCCAGGACGGCCTGTGCGCCATGCGCTGCGGCGAGGCCGAGCGCATCCTGAGCGACCGCGACAGTCTCGCCGCCCGCAAGTGCAAGTATGCATGCGGCGCCCCGTGCGGCAACATGGTCAAATCGCTGCAAAAGACGACCGGCAACTACATGCGCAGCTGCGAGCACACCTGCTGCATGGAGTGCTACGACATTGCCACGTGCGACAAATACTGCAAGGTAGCCAAGGACAGGCACCTGCAGCTCCGCGAGGATAAGGCCGAGGCCGAGCAGCGCGCGAACGACGAGGCTGCCAAGCGCCGCGGGGAGCGCGAGAGCAAGTGCCGCATCTACTGGGGCAGACTGACGCACGCGCTCGCCGCATACGGAGAGCAGGAGGCGGTCGCCGAGGCGCTGCACACCACTGTGGCGGGGCTTGCGAGTGGCGACACGTATTGGGCGCCTTACAGGAGCGTGGCTGTCGAGTCGCTCGACGCGCTGGTCGCGGCTGCCGACATCCTCGGCGTGACCACGGACTATCTGCTCTGCCGGACGGACAACCCGCACCTTACGGTGCTGCCGCAGCGCGAGAGCAAAAAGGAGGACGACAAGTGAAAATCTACATAGCAGGTAAGATCACCGGAGACCCGTACTATAAGGCCAAGTTTGCCCGCGCCGCTGCGGACATCGCCGATGCCGGCCACACGCCCATCAACCCGGCCATGCAGCCGGAGGGCATGAGCAACGCCGACTATATGCGCATCAGCTTTGCGCAGCTGGACAGCGCCGACGCAGTCGCGTTTTTGCCGGACTGGGAGGACTCCAAAGGTGCACGGATTGAGCACCTTTTGGTGGAGTACACTGGCAAGCCGACGTATGACATCAAGTCTGCGCGCTATTACAGGTGGACGCTTGCGACGACACGCGAGGGCAAAATCCGCGGCGTCGTCGACGGGCGCTGGGATTTTAATGGCATGACAAGCGACAAGGTCATGGATGCGATGCGGCTTTGCACCGGAGCAGGCTTTGAAAACTGTGACAAGTGCCCGCTGCACGACGTCGACAACTGTGATGATGTACTGATGCAGGCTGCCTTTGAGCTGCTGCAACATCATCAATTTTTAATCGACGAGCAGGAGGCCGGCCATGGCAAGTAATAATCATGCGTCGCGGGATCTGGCCGACCTGTCACTGCGGCTGCACGAGCTGGCGATCCATACTGGGGACCTCAAACACAGCTGTCTCGGCTGCGGCTATGAGCACAACTGCGGCATCCACGGCTGTGCGGTGCTGCTGGCGGCGGAGGATGCCATGATTAAGCTCAAGGCCTACGAGGATCTCGGCTTTGAGCCGGAGGAGTACAAGCGGGCCATGAGCGTGGACATCATTGTCCGCTGCGCGGCTGTTGCGCTTGGCGTGCCGGCCGAGGCACTGCGTGATATGGTGGAGCTTGGAAAGGCCGGGCGCTTGATGGTGCTGCCGGAAGGAGAAGAAAGCAATGGCTGAATACGAGCCGAAGCCGTGCCCGTTTTGCGGAGGCAAAGCCCAAGTCCGTTATACGGGCTGTGGAAGTGGCAGCCATGGCTACACCTCCAATATCCTGATGAGAAGCAAGGCCGGATTCGTTATATGCCTGAAATGTGGATGCCGGACGTCAATTCATAGCAAAGTATGTCGCGCTATAAACAAGTGGAACAGGAGAGCTGACAGTGGCGTAACGGCTCAGGAGTGGATTTCGGTCAAGGATTGGTTGCCTAAAAACGATGAGATCGTGATAATCTGCACAGATAAAAACTTCATATATGCTGGTGAGTTGATTGGAGATACTTGGTTTTTGGATAATGATAGTTGGACGGCAACTGTTACCCATTGGATGCCACTTCCCCAGCCGCCGAAAGGAGAATGAATAATGGATGAATACGTCAAACGCGCAGCGATAATGGAGTTCCCAATCCGGAAAGACCATTGCGACAAGGAGCGCGCGAATGAGCATTTTATCTTTGGCATTGAGTCGGTCCTGGAATATGTACAGAACCTGCCCGCCGCTGACGTTGCGCCGGTGGTGCGCTGCAAGGACTGTGCCCATAGGACTGAGATGGGTAATTGCGGGCACCCGCGCCACCATGGGATTTTGCCGTCAGCGTATCCCTATGATTTTTGTAGCTACGGCGCGAGAAAGGACGGTGACGACGATGCCAAAGCGGATTAACCCACGCCGGAGGCCGGCGACACAGGCAGACGTGCAGCGCGCAAAGGACACGGCGACGGCGGACGCCTGCCGCGTGACGCTTGCGATCTTTTTTACCGCCCTGCTGGACAAAGAGGGCATGGGGGCCGAGCAGCTCCAGCGCATCTGGCGCGAGGTCGAGGCGCTGTCGGAGAGCGTGCGCGACGGATATGTATCCGCGACCGACCTGATCCGCGTGCTGCGAGACGAGTACGAGATCGACATCATAGGGGGATGACGGATGCATAGCGTGACATATCGGAGGCGCGACTATCTTTTTGCAGTGCGCCGCAAGGTTGTCGATGACCAGCTCGGCTGGACGATCTGTATGCGATCACCGCGCACGCACGAGTGGCTGCCGATCCTCGGCGAGCGACCGTTTGTCGGCCACGCCGAGGCGGAGGCTAGGCTCGCGCGGCTGGCCAAGGACAACAAATGGGAGGTGGCCTATGCCTACGGCATAGAGTTCGCATCGCCCGAAAACAAGTAAAAAGGGATGGCGGGGCTGCGGCCCCGCCGTTTTGCGTCTGATGAGAGGAGGAGATAACATCAACGAGGCGTATAACATGGACTGCCTGGATGCGATGCGGCAAATGCCGGACAAAGCGTTTGACCTCGCAATCGTTGACCCGCCATACGGCGGAGGGGCGGGTTCACAGTTTGTTCAAGTAGAGAGAGAGAGAGAGAGAGAGAGAGAGAGCCGGGCCGACGGGGCTCGTCGGCGGGCACGCGGACTATGAGCACCGCAAACGCTCGCGCTTCGGCGGCTGGTTTGACAAGTACCATATCGACAACGCGGACGGGCGGGGGCTGGTCGGCCAAGTATCAGATGCGCACAGGGGGTATCTTTAGCTCGGACATCTCGCATTGGGATGTCGTGCCGCCGCTGGAGTACTTCCAGCAGCTCGCTCGCGTCAGCAAAAACCAGATCATCTGGGGCGGTAACTACTTTGACCTGCCGCCAACCCGCTGCTTTATCATCTGGCGCAAAAGCAACATCCCACTGGAGGGCTTCTCGATGGCGCCGGTGGAGTATGCGTGGACGTCACTCAACCGCAACGCCGCCATGCACGAGTGCTTTTCCAACGGTGGATCTGGCCGGGAGGAGCGATTCCATCCGACACAAAAGCCGGTCGAGCTGTACGAGTGGTTGCTGGCCAAGTTTGCTCAACCTGGCGACCGCATCCTTGATACGCATCTAGGCAGCGGCAGCAGCCGGATTGCGGCGCACAACCTTGGCTTTGATTTTGTGGGCTTTGAGATCGACAAAACATATTTTGATTTGCAGCAACAGCGTTTCGCGCGGCACACCGCGCAAATGTCACTGTTTTAGGGGGGCACATGGCAAAAACAAAACGATTAAAAAAGCAGACTGCCGGGCGGCTTGTGCGCGCTGTCTGCTATACGCAGGTGCTGTCAACGGACGCGCCGAGGGCGCGCGCCGAAAAGGCCAAGTGCTCCACGGCGGCGCGCAGGAAGCTCAACTATCGCTTTGCGTACCAAAAGCTGCAGATGCAGCTCGCGGCCAACTTTACGCGCCGCGACCTGTATGTGACGCTGACCTACGACGACGAGCACCTGCCGCCAAACCGCAAGGCGGCCAAAAAGCAGGTGGCCGCATTTTTTGACCGGATGCGCCGGCAGTACCGGCGGGCCGGGCGCGAGCTGCGCTATGTGTACGTCACGCAGGAGCTCCAGCGCGACGGCAGCCGACGATTGCACCACCATCTGATCATCAGTGCGACGGGCGCGGGAGACTACGACACCATCCGCGCGTTGTGGCCCAACGGCAGCAACGTCGAGATTATACCGATTGGCGAGACCGAGATGTATGTGCACGACGATTTTTTGGAGCTGGCGCAGTACCTGCTCCACGAGCGCAACCCGGACGCGCCGGCCACGGCGGTCGGGGACCGCGGATGGAACGCGAGCCGCAACCTGCGCAAGCCGGTCGAGGAGTCCGAGATGGTGGATGAGACAGTGACGGTCACGGCGCCGCCGGGTGCGTTTGTCCTCGATACCGACCACAAACAAAATGAGTATGGCAGCTATGATTATATAGTGTACCTCCTGCCGGAGCGCAGCGCGCGCCGCGAGTAGGTGCCTATATTATCTGTCTTGGGGTTGTGTATATCTTTAGACGCAGCCCAAACAAATTGGAGGGATTTACTTGCAAAATCAGGACACGCATGGTAAAATGTTAACCGTAAGGGCGGGTTATCTCGTCTGCCCAGTATGCCACCGCAATCGGCGGCTGGCAAAGATCCGCAGCGACACGGAGGGTATCAACATCCCAGTGTTTTGCCGCGATTGCAAACACGAGATCATAATCGACATATCGAGAGGCCAGTGCTTTGAGAGCCGGAGCCGGTAAACAACACGTGTGTGTTTTGTTTGCTGGCTCCGGCTCTTTTTGTTTTGCCGGTCTCCTCGGAGGTGATAGCCCGTTATGGCGACCGGCATCTACGCAGACAAGCGCTGGCCGCCGCTGCGCGCCCGCATCCTGCGCCGCGATGACTACCTGTGCCAGCAGTGCCTGCGATACGGGAAGCACCGCGCGGCGACGACCGTGCACCACTGTTTCCCGGCCGGGCGCTACCCAGACTATGCCTGGGCGGCCTGGAATCTTGTCAGCCTTTGCTCGCGTTGCCATGACGCGATGCACGACCGCAACAGCGAGCAGCTCACGCCGCTGGGCGAGCAGTGGCGACAGCGCGCTGCACGCCGCAAGCCCCCCCTCTCGTGACTTCCAGCGCATACCATCCGGGGACCGGCGGGGGGGACTCTTTCCAACCGCGCCGGGTTTCCGGCGCGGGGGGATCGCGCGGGAACAAGTCAACCGGGCGCACGCGCGGGAACCTTGGAGGCGGCATTTTTGCGGCCCTGCGATTTTTGCGCAAAAACGAATCAATCCCGGTCAAAAACGTGGCCGGAACCGTGTCCAAATCGGACACAAAAGGAGCGTGAGACATGAGCAAGCGCGAGGATGCGATCCGCGACAACATGCGGCTCGCCGGCACCTACAACCAGGCCTTTGAGCCGATCATCAAGACGCTCGCCCGCATCCAGACGGAGCTTGCAAAGGCTGAGCGCGACTGGCGCGCGAACGGCGGAGAGTTTGTGACTGAGTACACCAACAAAAGCGGAGCGACCAACGCGGTAAAAGATCCGTACTACTCCGTGGTCGAGGGGCTGCGCGGGCAGATCGTCGACATCTCGGCGCAGCTTGGCCTGACGCCGACCGGCCAGCGGCGCGTGCTCGGCAACGCAAAGGCGGCGCCGAGCGGACCGACCGCGCTGGAGCGCGCACTCGCCGAGGCGCGAGAGAGGGCCGGGAAATGACCGGCGCGGATGCAGACCTGCTGCGCACGCAGATCGGCGATCACCGCAACGCCGCGGACGTCCTTGCCTACGTCACCGGCTGCCTGGACGGCACAATCCTCGCCTGCCCGGACATCCGGCAGGCGTGCGAGCGCTTTGCCGCGGACCTTGCCGACCCGCGCTGGGATTTTCGGCCGGCCGAGGCGGAGTACGCGATCGAGCTGATCGAGACTATGCTGTGCCACCAGCAGGGGCAGCGGCTGGACGCCACTCCACTCCGCGGACAGCCGTTTTTGCTCCTGCCGTATCACAAGTTTTGCGTGTACAACCTCCTTGGCTTTTACCTTGCCGGCACAGACGAGCGCCGGTTTAAGGAGGCGTTTATCTTTGTACCCCGGAAAAACATCAAGACGACGTTTGCGGCCGCGCTCGCGTGGGCGCTGTCGCTGATCGAGTCGCCGTCCGGGTCCAAGGTGTACATCGTCTCGGCGGCACTCAAGCAGTCACTCGAGTCTTTTGGCTTTTTGGCGTACAACGTCCGGCGGCTCGGCCTGTCCCAGGACGACGACCCAAACGGCCTGCGCATCCTAGACAACAACGCAGAGCGCAGCATCTCCGGCTCGGTCGGCGAGGGGTCCATCTACATCAACGCGCTGGCGTCCAACCCGGACCAGCAGGATAGTTTTAACGCCAACATCATCATCGCCGACGAGCTGCACGCCTACAAATCGCCCAAGCAGTACAACGTGCTCAAGGAGGCGACCAAGGCGTACACCAACAAGCTCGTCATCGGCATCTCCACGGCCGGCGACCGCGAAAACAGCTTTTGCGGCCACAGGCTTAAGTACTGCAGGCAGATCCTCAACGGCACGATCAAGTCCGCGGACGCGGATGCGCTGTTTGTCTTTATCGCGGCGGCGCCGGTCGACGAGGCCGGGAACGTGGACTACACCAACGCCGACGTGCAGCGCATGGCCAACCCCGCCTACGGGGAGTCCATCCGCCCAAACGACATCATGACCGACGCGCTGCAGGCGCAAAACGACCCGCAGCAGCGCAAGGACTTTTTTGCGAAGTCCTTGAACGTCTATACCTCGGCCATGAAGGCCTACTTTAACATCGCGGAGTTTCGCGCGAGCGACGGCAAGTACAACTGGACGATCGAGCAGCTGGCAAAGCTGCCGATTAAGTGGTACGGCGGCGCGGACCTGTCCAAGATGCACGACCTGACGGCGGCCTGCCTGTATGGCGTGTACCAGGGCGTCAACATCATCATCCCGCACTGCTGGTTTCCGGTCACGGCCGCGGCCGTCAAGGCTGAGGAGGACAACATCCCGCTGTTTGGCTGGCAGGAGGACGGCTGGCTGAGCATGAGCAACGACAAGTCCGTCAACCACGCGGAGATCGTCGCGTGGTTTGTGCGGATGCGGCAGATGGGCTTTAAGATCGCCGAGGTCGGGCACGACCGGAAATTCTGCCGCGAGTACTTCGCCGGCATGAAAAAGGCCGGCTTTAAGATCATCGACCAGCCGCAGTACTTTTACAAAAAATCTGAGGGCTTTAGGCACATCGAGGCGGCTGCGAAAAACGGCCTGCTGTACTACCTCCACGCCGAGCCCTACGAGTACTGCGTCCAAAACGTGCGTGCGATCGAAAAGACGGACGACATGATCCAGTACGAGAAAATCGAGCCGACGCTGCGAATCGACGTGTTTGATGCGTCAGTGTTTGCCGCGATCCGGATGCTGGAAAACAGCGAGAAAGCAGCCAAAGACCTTGGCTGGTTTGCGTGAGGAGCGTGAGATATGAGACTTTTCGCGGGCCGCAAGGCGGCCAAAAAGCGAGGTGTCGGCGGCCTGACCGGGTGGATCGTCGGCAGCGACGGGTCTGCGATGCAGGTGCCCGGCTACACCCGGCTGATCGACTGCCCGGAGGTCGCCGCGGCGGTCGATGCGATCGCCGGCAGCGTCTCCAGCATGACAATCCACCTTATGGAAAACACCAAGGCGGGCGACGTGCGCGTGCGCGATGCGCTGGCGACCAAGGTGGATATCAACCCCTACGGTCTGACCACACGCAAGACGTGGGTCGAGTGGATCGTGCGCACGATGCTGACGACCGGCGATGGAAACGCCTTTGTGCTGCCGGTGACGTCCAGCGGCTACCTGGACGACCTGATGCCGATGCCTGATGCGGTCGCGCAGCCGGCCGGCGACAGCTATGTCGTGCAGTGGCGCGGGCGCAGCTTTGCGCCGGACGAGGTGCTGCACTTTGTGCTCCACCCGGACTTGACCTATCCGTGGCGCGGTACCGGCTACCGGGTGCAGCTGCGCGACGTGGCCGCGGGCCTCAAGCAGGCTGCCGCGACGAAAAAGGGCTTCATGTCCGAAAAATGGAAGCCCTCCATCATCGTCCGCGTGGACGGCATCGCCGAGGAGTTTGCCGGCAAGGAGGGCCGCCGCAAATTTTTGGACGACTACCTGAGCACCGACGAGGCCGGCGAGCCGTGGGTGGTGCAGGCCGACCTGATGGACGTGCAGCAGATCAAGCCTCTGTCGCTGCAGGACCTGGCAATCAACGACGCCGTGACGCTGGACAAGCGCACGGTGGCCAGCGTGATGCATGTCCCGGCGTTTTTGCTGGGCGTCGGGGACTATGACCAGGACGCCTACAACAACTACGTGCGCTCGACAGTGATGGAGATCGCCACGGCCATCCAGCAGGAGCTGACCAAAAAGCTGCTGCTCTCGCCGTCCCGGTATTTCCGCCTCAACCCGCGCAGCCTGTATGCCTATAGCATGGCCGACCTGTCGTCGGTCGCGTGCGACCTGTATGTGCGCGGACTGATGACCGGCAACGAGGTGCGAGACTGGCTTGGCATGACGCCCAAAAAGGACCTCGACCAGCTCGTGATGCTAGAAAACTACATCCCCGCCGGCATGATCGGTGACCAAAAAAAGCTGATCCAGGATCAGCAGAAGGAGGGCGACAATGCCTAATAACAACAGCCGGCGCGGCCGGCAGCTGCGGAGCATCCCGCAGCAGTTTTGCACACGGGAGGACGGAGACGAGCTGATCATCGAGGGATACTTTGCCGTCTTTGACAGCCCGTACACTTTGTGGGACGACGCGACGGAGATCGTCAAGCCGGGCGCTTTTGCCGGATGCCTGTCTGGCGACATCCGCGCCCTGATCGACCACGACACGCGGCTTGTGCTTGGCCGCACCAAAGCAGGCACGCTGGAGCTGCGCGAGGATGCGCGCGGCCTTTGGGGCAGCATCAAAATCAATCGGGCAGACACCGACGCCATGAGCCTCTATGCGCGCGTCCAGCGCGGTGACGTCGATCAGTGTTCGTTTGGGTTTGATATTGAGGAGGAGACCTTTGTGGATCTCGGCGGCGGAAAGTGCCGTTGGGAGATCACCAAGGTAAATCCGCTGTATGAGGTTTCCGTCGTGACTTTTCCGGCCTACGAGGAGACCGCCGTCAAAGCCCGCCATGCGGATCTCGCCGAGATCCAGCGCCGACAGGCAGAGGCGTGGAAAACCAAGATGATCAACAGACTGACAGGAGGAGACAAACATGGCACTTAAAGTACTGCTGCTGCGCAATAAGCTGTCCGCCGTCAACGCGACGCTTGCACAGCTGCGTGAACAAGCTGCGGCGCTGGAGACCCGCGAGAGCGAGCTGGCCGCAGACATCGAGGCGGCCCAGACCGACGACGAGCGCGCCGCCTGCGAGACGGCGATCGGCGAGTTTGAGGCGGACCGCGACAAGGTGACGGCAGACATCGAGGCCGCCGAGACGGATGCCGCGAGCCTGACCGAGCAGATCGAGGCCGCCGAAGCCAACGCCGCCGAGGCCCGCAGCGCGGCCCACACCAACCCCACACATCACACTGAGAGAGGAGCACACAACACTATGCCTACCAACACCGCGGGCGGCGATGCCCGCAGCCGTTTTTACGGAATGACCTACGCCCAGCGCGACGCATTTTTTGCCCGCGAGGACGTCACCGCATTTTTGACCCGCGCCCGTGAGATGCTCGGCCAGCAGCGCGCCGTGTCCGGCGCCGCGCTCGGCATCCCGGAGGTGATGCTGGACATCATCCGCGACAACATCAACCGCTACAGCAAGCTGATCGGCTACACCCGCCTGCGCCAGGTGCGCGGCAAGGCGCGCCAGAACATCGTCGGCACCGTGCCGGAGGCTGTGTGGACGGAGATGGTCGGCACGCTCAACGATTTGACCGTCTCCATCAGCCAGATCGAGACCGACGGCTACAAGGTCGGCGGCTACGTCTTTGTCTCCAACTGCTACCTGGAGGACGACGACAACATCGGCCTGGCGACCGAGATCCTTGACCAGCTCGGCCAGGCGATCGGCTACGCGCTGGACAAGGCCATCCTGTTTGGCACCGGCACAAAGATGCCGGTCGGCATTGCGACCAGACTGGCCGCCGCTGAGCAGCCCGCATGGTGGGGCACCAACCAGGGCACTTTTACGGCGCTTGCGACGACCAACGTCATCAAGGCCAACTCCGCCGCCAAAAACGGAGCGGAGTTTTACGCCGATCTCATCGGCGCGCTGGGCGCTGCCGATCCCAAGTACTCCAACGGCACGCCGGTGTGGGTGTGCAATCACAAGACGCACGTGGCGCTGCAGTGCAAGGCGCTTGCCTTTAACAGCGCGGCGGCCCTGACCGCCGGCGTGACGTCCGAGATGCCGATCATCGGCGGCAAAATCGTCGAGCTGGACTTTGTGCCGGACAACGAGATCATCGGCGGCTACATGGATCTGTATCTGCTGGCCGAGCGCGAGGGCACGACCATCGAGCAGTCCACGGAGGTCAAATTTATCGAGGATCAGACTGCGTTTAAGGCGACCGCCCGCTACGATGGCAAGCCGGTGCGCGGCGAGGCTTTTGTGGTGGTGCGCTACGACAACGTCGCGCCGGTGACCTCGGCGACTTTTGCCGCTGACTCCGCCAACTGATGGCCGGCGGTACGGCCGAGACGGTGCTTGCGCTGCTCAAGGCTGATCTCGGCGTGACGCATACCAAGCGCGACGAGTACTTTGCGGCGCTGATCGCGGCTGCAGCCAAGATGCTGCGGACGGAGGGCATCATCCTCGACCTGAGTGATCAGGCCGACCAGCTGCTGCTGGAGATGTACGCCGCGCACCTGCACGAGCGCAGGCAGCAGCCGACCATGGCAATGCCGCGCTACCTGCGGGCCAAAATCAACAATCGGCTCTGCCATCAGCAGATGCAGGGCTAAGGTACAACACGCCGGTGTGTCCAAATTGGACACACCGGCAAAGGAGGGAGACGTGTGTACGATGATGTAATCAATCTGATCGCCATTGACGAGCGCGGCAACGACGTCGGCATGCACGAGGTGTTTTGCCGGCGTGAAAGCATCACGCGCGCCGAGCACTACCAGGCCGCGGCCGTCGGACTGCACCCGTCGGTGCAGTTTCGGCTGGCAGACTGGCGAGACTACGACGGACAGCGCTTTGTCGAGCACAATGGAAAGCGCTACATCGTCGAGCGCACCTATGAGACGCGCGACGGCGGTCTTGAGATCGTGGTGAGGTGACGGCATGCGCGACGAGACTGTAACCATCTCTACCATGGACAAGGCCATCGCCGGTGCGCTGGAGGAGTACAACGCCGATGTGCAGAGCAAGATCCGCACACTGGTGGACAACGCCATGCGCAAGCTGGTCAAGCTGACCAAGGCGACGGCTCCACGCGACACCGGCGAGTATGTCAAACACATCGCCTCAAAGACGACATCCGACACCCCGACAAACTACGCCAAAACGTGGTATGTACGCGGGGAGCGCGCCTACCTCACGCACCTGCTTAACTTTGGCCATGCCAAGGTCAACGGCGGGCGCGTCGAGGGGACGCACTTTTTGGACATTGCCAAAAAACAGGTCGTCGAGGAGTACCTCGACGCCGTAAAGGAGGCGCTGAGCGGTGGCTGACATCATCCCCACGGTGCTCGACGGCATCCAGCACATCGAGACGTGCTGGGCTATGCCGCCGTCGCTGCCGTATGCCGTCTATCACGACCGGACGACCCGCCGCGGCGCCGACCTGTACAACGGCATCACCGAGCACAACATCACGATCGAGCTCTACGCGCAAAAGCCAGCCGAGGATCTCGAGGCCCTGATCGAGCAGCGGCTCGACGCGCTCGGCCTTGAGTACGTGCGGGAGGAGCGCATGTGGATCGACACGGAGCACTTTTTTGAGACGGTGTACGATTTTGCGTACACCGAGAAAGGATTTGCATAATTATGGCACTCAAAAAACGAAAAGACATCACGCTTGGATCCGGCAAGCTTTACGTGCAGGAGTACACCGGCACGACCGTGCCGGAGACCGAGGCGATCTGCACGGACGACAACATCCTGGGCTACATCTCCGGCGGCGCGACGCTGTCATACAAGCCCACCTTTTACAATGCCAAGGACGATCTTGGACTTGTGTCCAAGACGGTGCTCACCGCCGAGGAGGTGACGCTCAAGTCCGGCGTGATGACGTGGGACGGCAACACGTTGACCAAGCTCAGCGCGACGGCGCGCGTCACCGAGACGGATGCCGCCAGCGGCAAACCCGCCAAGCGGTCCGTTAAGATCGGCGGCGTCGCCAACGCCGACGGCAAAAAGTACGTGCTGTGCTTTAAGCACGCCGACAAGGACGGCAAGCGCGAGCTTTACGTGCGCATCGTCGGCAAAAACGAGTCTGGCTTTGAGATCGCCTTTGCCAAGGACAAGGAGACCGTGATCGACGCTGAGTTTGCTGCCGACCCGATGGACGCGGAGGGCACGCTGATCTACTACGACGAGGTGTACACGGCATGACAAATCGATTTACACTTGGCCAGCACAAGGCAATCTTTACACTGGAGCTGCAGGACGGCCGCGAGCTGCTGCTGACCGTGCCGCCGCTGAGCGTTTTTAAGCGGATGACGGCTATGCAGGGCAGCGCGGGCGTGGACGAGATGATCGACATCGTCTGTGACATCCTTAACTCCAACCGCACGGGTGCGACGTTTACGCCAAAAGAGGTCGCCGGGCTTTTTGCCTTTGACGATCTCGTCGGCTTTTTTGCCGCATACTCCGACTTTGTCGAGGGGGCGACCAAGGCAAAAAACTGACCATCCCGTACTATCCCGATGACGGTGATGGTACGGGATGCCACTACACGATCGAGACAGTCGGCGAGCATCTGGTGGCACAGTATGCCAACATGACTCTGCCGGACGTCTGCGATCTGCTGCTGGACGACTATCTGCTGCTGCTGCGTGACGCCTTTATCGCGCGCAAGCTGCAGTCGGCGGACGGCCGCGAGTATCTGGATAACGCCTGGAGGCTGGAGCAGACTGAGCCGGATGTGGACGGGCTGCGCAGCACCTTCGGGCGGCGTGAGGAGGTGGACACTTGAGCGGCAAAGGTACGACACTTAAGGGCATCACCGTCGAGATCGGCGGCGACACCACAAAGCTTGGCGACGCGATCCTTAAGGCGCGCAAGTCTGCAAAAGACCTTAGCGGCGAGCTACGCGGCGTCGAGTCGCTACTTAAGCTTGATCCCACCAACACTGTCCTGCTTGCGCAAAAGCAGGACATCCTCGCCGAGTCGATCGCCGGAGCGAAGGACAAGCTTAAGATGCTGATTGCGGCGCAGGAGTCGATGTCCAAGCAGCTGGCCGATGGCAAGATCAGCCCGGAGCAGTACCGTGATTTTGAACGAGAGATTGAGTCGACGCGCCAGCAGCTCACGCGGCTGGAGGCAGCTGCCTCCGGCACGGACGACGCCGTCGCTGATGTCGGTGACGCAGCCAGAGATGCCGGCGAAAAGGCCGAAAAAGCCTCCGGCGGATGGTCCGTCTTAAAGGGAGCGCTGGCCGACCTGGCAGCGTCGGCAATCAAGACCGCCGCGAGCGCGATCAGCGACACGGCGCAGGAAATGATTACCGGCGCGGCGGAGTATGGCGATACAATCGACAAAATGTCACAAAAGATGGGCATGTCGTCCGATGCTTACCAGGAGTGGGATTTTGTCCTGCAGCACTGCGGCGCGTCGATTGAGTCGCTAAAACCAGCGATGAAAACGCTGGCCACAGCCGCTGAAAGCGGCTCGGACGCCTTTGCGCAGCTCGGCATATCGCAGGAGCAGATCGCTGGCATGTCGCAGGAGCAGCTTTTTGATGCCACGATTGCAGGTCTGCAAAATGTGACCGACGAGACGCAGCGGACATACCTTGCCGGGAAACTCCTTGGCAGGGGCGCGACGGAGCTCGGCCCGCTGCTTAACACAAGCGCGGACGACGTCGCCGATATGCGCGCGCAGGTGCACGACCTCGGCGGTGTGATGGGCTCGGACGCGGTCAAGGCGGCCGCAGCCTATCAGGACAGCCTGCAAAACATGCAGTATGCCTTTAGCGGCTTAAAAAACAACATCTCTGGCGAACTGCTACCGACGCTGACGCTGATCATGGACGGCGTCACAAAAATGCTGACTGGCGGCGGCGACGAGGTCGCGGCAGCGGTCGGAGACCTTGTCGTGTCCCTGTCTGGGCAGCTCACGGCGCAAGCGCCGCGCATGATGTCCGTCGCGCTGACCTTTATCGCGGCGCTGGTGACCGGCCTACTGTCCGCGCTGCCTGACCTGACCGGCACGTCCGTGGAGCTGGTTGGCGCGCTGCTGCTCGGCATCGCGGAGCAGCTGCCGGGCATCATCGTCGCCGCGGCGACGGCGGTGCAAGGCATCGTGGACAAGATCACGTCCCCGGAGTCGATCACGCTGCTGGTGCAGGCTGCTGTGCAGATCCTGCTGGCGCTGGCCAATGGCCTTGTCGGAGCGCTGCCGGAGCTGATCGACACCATCCCGATCATCATCACCAACCTCGTCGACGCGGTCCTGGCATCGCTGCCGGAGATCGTCGAGGCCGGCCTGCAAATCATCATCGCGCTGGCGTCCGGCATCGTCACCAACAGTGGGCATGTTTTGGCGGTCGTCCCAAAGCTGATCGTCGCGCTGGTCCACGCCTTTGGCTCTTACGTCTCGTCCGTCGCTGGCATCGGCAAGGCCATCGTCGACGGCATCCGCAAGGGCATCACGGAGCAGTGGCAGCGGCTTAAGGCGGACGTGTCCAACCTCTTTACGGGCTTGGTCGACTGGATCAAAAAGCTACTCGGCATCCACAGCCCGTCGACGGTGTTTGCGGGCATCGGTACCAACATGGCCAAGGGCATCGGCGTCGGCTGGCAGGACACCATCGGCGATATCAACAGAGACATCGCAGCCACGCTGCAGCCGCAGTATGTCGTCGGCGTGGACATGCAGGGCCTGTATGCACAGGCTGCCACACTGCAGACGGCAGCTGCCCCAGCCGCAGCCGGCGGCGACATCGCCGCCGTGCTCGAGCGCATGGACCGCCTCGAGCGCGCGATCACAGGGATGCAGATCTACATGGACGGAGACGCGCTTGTCGGCTCTGTCGCCACGCGCATGGACTATGCGCTCGGCGGCATCTACACAAGCAAGGCACGGAGGACTATCTAATGGCACTATCTTGCAAAATCGGGGGCGTGCAGTACGCCGGCCTGCAGCTGATGGGCGTGCAGATCGGACTGCCGGACGTAAAAACGCAGACCGTCAGCGTCCCCGGCGCGGACGGTGAGCTGGATCTTACCGACGCGCTGACCGGCGAGCCTGTCTTTGGCAACCGCACGATCAAGCTTAAGCTCGGATTTTGCCCGCGCGGACCTTTTGACTTTTACGCTTTCGCCGCTGCCGTGCATGGGCAGCGGCGAAAGCTGGAGCTCGACGGCCGTGACGGCTATTACATCGGGCGGTGTACGGTCGGCACGCCGGACACATCGCTGGCCCGCACGATCTTTGACCTGACGATCAACGCAGACCCTTACCGGCTGGATGACGCCGAGGTATCCGTAAAGATCCCGATGCTCGCGGCGTCGGACAACGTCTTGGTCGGCCGGAGCGTGACGGCGATCGGATCATCATCGTCAGTCGATGAATACTTTGACGTCGTCGGAGACGGCGCTAGCAGTGTGCTGCGCATCAAATCCGTTGCCGACACCGGTGGCGGCGTATATGGCTACGCACGCTTCCGGCTGCCTTGGCCGATCGCCGGCAGCTGCCTTGTATCCGCGGACGTCACCGGTGGGTGGTACACCATCGTGGACGCATCCGGTAAGCCATACGGCGACGGAAAAAGCAGGTGGATCTCCAGTGTGCCGGTCGGCGGGCTGTACATGATGCTGGAGACGATCAACCCCAGCGGGTGCACAGCAAGCAACATCAAGCTTTTCCGCGCGCAGCCCGGATCGCTTGCCGGTCTGTGCAGCGATAGGCTGATGTATCCGGCGTCCGACAAAGGCGGTGTGCAGATCTATCGCTGTGATCGCGCGTATGCCCCGGCGACGCTCGGCGACCGCGAGACATCCAGCCCGTATCTGCAGATCCGCAAGACGCCGGACTACGCATACGCGATCGGCGGCGCGGCCGGCGAGCTTACGCTTACCGGGCGGAGGGGGTGGATCTGATGTACGCTGGCTATACAGATGGTACGTTGCTTTTTGCAGTCGGCATGGCCGGGCACGAGATCTCTGCCGGCACGCTGCACCGCGCAGTCGGCGAGATCGACTCGGCGAATTTTGTGCTGCCGCCGTCCAACACGATGCGCGACGTGCCGATCAAGCGCGCGTCCGTCATATCGATCCAAAAAGACGGAGTGGAGATCTTTCGCGGGTCCGTGGCGGACACGTCCACGGATCTGCGCGGCAGCCGCACCTATAGCGTGGACGGTGCGATGCTGTGGCTGGATGATATATGCAAAGCACCTTTTGTGCTGTCGCCAGACACCGTGGAGTACTACGTCACCGCGCTGCTGACGCAGTATAACGCCGCGTGCGCACCTGCGCGCAAGATCTTGCTTGGTACGGTGGACTCCGCGCTGCCGAAGCTGTCCGTGCAGCATACAGAGTATGTATCTACGCTGTCGCTGCTGCAGGAGGCCATGACGGCCACCGGTGGGACGATGCGCCTGCGATACGACGGCGGCAACGTATACCTGGATGTGCATAAAAGCTATCGCCACATGTGCACACAGCAGGTGGATATCAGTAAAAATTTACTAGATCTTACCGACAAAATCGACGGCGCGAGCTTGCTGACGCGCGTCTACCCAGTCGGCAAAAACGGGCTGACGATCGACAGCGTAAACGGCGGGATCCCGTATCTGATCAACGCTGACGCCGAGGCGCTGTATGGCCGCATCGATGGTACGATGCAGGCAGACACGGATGATCCTGCCGTGCTTAAGGCGACGGCGGCGTCTTATCTTGCCAAAAACGGCGGCTTGTCGCGCGGCATCGAGGTCAGCGCGGCGGACCTGTCCGGCGCTGACACGGAGCTGGAGCCTTTTGATGTCGGCGACAGCGTGCGCGTGGTGTCGCCGCCGCACGGAATCGACACCGTGATGACGGTGTCCAAAGTGGACACAAGTCTTGTCGGCGGCAAGGACAGTCTGACGCTCGGCTGGGGCAGTAAGACACTCACCGGCGCTGTCGCCTCCGGCGGCAGCGGGTCATCGGGCGGGTCTGCGGCTGCGTCTGGCGGAGGGGTCGACGTGGACAGCGCGCTATCTGACACATCCACAAATCCGGTGCAAAACAAAATCGTGACCGCTGCGCTAAACAGCAAAGCCGGAACGGCGGTAGCCACGCAGTCCTCGGCTGGCCTGATGTCCGCCGTGGATAAGACTAAGCTGGATGCGCTTGCGGAAGGTGGCGGCGTGACATACATGTCCGCGGACGAGATGCAGGCCATCTGGGATACAAATTGATAAGGGGGTACTACAATGGCAGACGATAACAAAGCGGTTGGGCCGCTGGCGACGGCCAGGTTGGTCGCGCTGATTAAGGCCGAGACGGCAAAAAAGTACGACAAGACTGGCGGAAAAATCGACGGCAGTGCCGAGATCACCGGTGACGTGCACGCTGGTGGAGCCGTGCAGTCTGATCTTCTGCTGTCGGCGCCGAGTGTTGCTGTGCACAACGGCGCAGGAGCGTCTGTCCACATCAACTGTTCTGGGGATAACGCTGCTGGAATTTCCAGCTTGGGCAGCGACGGAAAATCGCACTATTCACGGTTCGCGGTCGGCACGCCTACCGGAGACAACGATGCAGCACCCAAGGCGTATGTGGATGGAAGGACGCACGATTACTACGATGTAACCGTAACCTCTTCGGCCGACGCGGCGCAGACGATCGACGGCGGTATCATCTCTGTGCGTGGCAGTGCGGACAAGACGGTTGCCGAAATCTCCGCTGCCTACGCCGCTGGCGCGATTGTGCGCTGCATCTATAACGGCAACATCATGCGGCTTATGCGCGCTACGGATGGTAGCTATACTTTTGCGGGAGTCGG